>JGI24022J15233_10001430_pt1 | contig 19877 bp, 10 predicted proteins | sample Ectturendosymbi2_FD_15233 | JGI IMG/M metagenome (IMG submission 15233) | reverse complement strand
CTCTCGGCGCCTTGAAACAAGTGCTAGAGGTTTAGAAAGATAAATTATCGTCAGACATTTAAATCATAAATGGCCGCGTCGTTTTATTGCCGCGTAGTGTCGCGCAACCACAGAGGCGAACGTGGAGGTTAGAACACAAATTCACGTTGAAGCATTCACAGCAACAATCCTTGCAGTATGTTAACTGACAAACCATTCAAGATTTCTACTCTTAAATTTTCTTCGCGGGTTGTAGTATGGAAGCACAGGTTGCAAAATTACTGAAGGCTGCGCACAACATGTGCACGGTTCTTTTGTTATAGTTCCAGAATATGTTGTCATCTTGTTCAAGTAAATAGTCTTTTTTTAATTACAAAATCAAAGCAGATATTTAACGGATGTGCTTGAGTCAATCCAGGCACCAAATACATAAATACTGAATGTTTCAGAAGAGAGAATTACGCAACATACACTTTGGTCACTGTCGAAGACATTACCAGGAAAATGGCAAGACGTTTTAGACTAAAACCGATCTATTTGAAAGGATGAATGAAGAAAAACAACGTCGAAGTTCCAACGTTCTTCGCATTTTAAAATTAAGCGCTTTGGTTTAATAGTTTTAAGAGTACAAACCTAATGCTTAACACCCCTATTCGAAAATTTTACAGCAAGGTGCTTCTTTCTTTACCAGCTGTTGTCCTCTGCTGGTATTGGTCAAAATGCCGAGGTATTCGGAGCAGAGAAGCTGTTCACCGCACAGCTCGTTCGGTCGCGCCACGACGATTTCGTCCTTGTCCAAATCAGTCTCCATTGCATCTTGATCCTGAGTAAACAGTGTGCAGCTTACTACAAATTTAACTGAACCAACGGTGTACGTGAAAGCTAAGTTGGGACAACGCTACAAATCAAGAAGTGTTATCACACACGAGCATAACTTCCTCGTTAATCATAATAGGCAGCACGTCATACTGTACATAATTGTAGTGGTTTAAATATAACTAGTTAGCTACGAGCCATACTCTTATCAACTCAGGAAGCAGTTTTGTTTGTCAGCAGAACCTTTACAAGGAGCAATGAAACGTTCCAAAACATCCATTACATTAAATCAACATTGTTTTTGAGCGAGCGTGCTTTAGTCGCTACGTGAATCATACTAAGTCGAAAAGCAGCGAATTCAAGCTTGGTTAAAAACACATTCAAAATATGAAGAGAAGCACTGTCAGCAGCATCTGTCAGCAAACCTCATCATCATCTTCATCACCCTCGTCATCGGACTCCTCCAGAGCATCATTCTCATCTTCTTCCTTGTTCAATTGCTTAATTATGAAGTCAAGCTGTCTTTTGAATTCTTCCTGTTCCCCTTCCATAAAATCCCTGCGACCATAAAAGATACATTGACCGGAATATCGGCCCCAACTACCCCGCACGCCGCAGGCAACTTTCACGCTGCGATAAGGAAACTGTCAATGTAGGAAGAAACAAAACACATGAATTTACCGAAAAAAATCCAGAAAAGCGAATATTGAAGATTAGCTTTACCGATTACCGCGGCATAGAATCCTCAAGAGATGTGCTTGATAATATTACTTCGCATCAAGTTTGCTAAAATAAAACTCCCTAACAGCAAACCGGAAAGCTTTACGTCATTTTATCGAGATGAGTCAGTCTAGCTGCAATCTGAAGAATACTATCGAGTCCTGGGATGACCATGGCAACCATGGCAATGGCAGCGCACCGGCGCCACCATGTGGTTTTGCGAACAAACCACACACAGCTCCAGCGCCGAACTACACAGGTATCAACCAAGATGCGTTAAAAAAGGTTAACGCTCTTCTGTGTGACGCTTGACATATACCATATACCAGAATATACCAGAACAAGCATCTCAAACCCTGCTGCGACTTCGGCATCCTTGTGCTAGGATACAGCAGCGTCTTAAAGAAAAAAAGAAAAATTAAAACTTACGCACCTCAGCACAACCTCCAGGCCAATCGCGTGCGCTTCGCGGCGAACTTCCGCGTTGCTCAGGACGCTGTACAAAGCTCCGTTCACGTAAGGTCGGATCTCCACGTTTTCGTGACCCAATAGTTCGCTGAGGACCTGCAACGCCCACCGACATAGCAGTCGCTTTCCAATGCACGGGAAAAGACATACATGAAATTCAGTTTAGTGCAGTGAGTGACAATTTTATTGCCACCGCGAGTCATAGTCAGCACGTAAAAATCCACTGTTATGTTCGGACAACGAAGAATAACCACTTTAAAGCTTCGTTCGTCTACACCACATACCTTGCATAGCACATAAAAATCTGCAATAAGCGTCAATTCTGTTTGCTAGTATGTCTTAGGTATTACTTGCGCTTGGAACGAGTCCTTAATGTGAGAAGTACGGACTTGATATCTTGTCAGGATTTGTCTACACACTGGGTGCAGGTTCTAGGTTATTAACCAGGGAATCAGTCCATTCTACATTACTCGCGCAGTTTTATCTTAATGCATACGTAGGTTAAGTTCTGACCACCAGTATATTGGTGCACGAACACAGACGTTGCGAAGAGATACTAAGCTAAGAAGTAACATATCGCATCGTCTTTCTGCCTCAAGAGTAATACGTGCCACATTACGTCACCTACAGTCTCGAACGTGTGCAGTTTTTCGCGCATTCGTATCATTAAAGAAGAGGTCACCAAACAGTGACGTACCCACAAGTCGCACGGAAAGATGTCTTGTTGAGAGGTGGCTTGAGGTGTGTTATTAAACCTTTGTCTGTTCACTGTTCAGGGTTGCTTTAAGCTAAAGAAGTAGTGCTTTCACGTTATAGATTTGTAACGGCTTACAGCAAGCTTTGTACGAGTGAATTCTGCATTTTAGGTAGTCCTGTATTTTAATTGATAGGTGTGGGTTTTCAGCCAAGGATTGTTAACGCTGTCCTACAATTTGTCAAAATAGTGTGTCTCGGGACATGCGTGGTAAGTGTTTTTGCAAAAAAATCGACAATGTTTGTGAAAACTACTCTGAAGTTTTTTTTAATCAAAATCGATAACACCCACTATATTTTGAAAAAATCCCTTGAGAAAGATTTTTATTGCTTTCATGTATATGCAAAAGAATATTTGCCAAATACAATATTCTCAACCTGATTATTACAATCTGACCTTCAAAACCAGTCCAGCATCCTGTCCGCACTTTAGTTTTCCCGAACTTCTTAAGCACAGGTTCATCAGCAAAGCGACCGCGTATTCCAGCATATAGTCTGAAAGCGAGTCGTGTTCGGACAGGATCGTTACCAACCATCGTATGAGGTCGCCTGCACGCAGAAAAGCACGTTGAAAGTTCGCTGTAAAACATCTAACATCATTGAAACCCCAGCAATACTGAAAGTTAGAATAAACAGCGTGAAGTTAACTTAACTGTGGATTCCGAAGCTGGTGAAGTTTTCGCAACGACGCTCCCGAACTCTATGAAATTACTTGCTAAAAACGTGCCGAGGTGGCGTATTCAGCGTATAAAAGAACCCTCGAGCAACGAAATGAGCTCATGACTTATGGTCCTTGCTTGATTGCTTTTGGGGATTGTACTGCACCAAAACTGCATTGTGGATGTTACTGGTTCAATCACTGCGCACGAACTTACGGCTCGCCGCGTGGTCTGACACATACACATATATAGCTCGGGAATTTCTTAAAATTCCAAACAAGCCAACTAACAACGCACCTTGTATCATTACCGTCTGCAGAGGTCTTCTCAGACTGAGCTTCTGCAAGCAACCCAGCAAGTGCTCCTCGAAAACGTGATCGGTCGCACTTTTATCGCCACCGAACCCTCGATTTCGCCACAAGAACTTTTGCAACCGACCCACCTCCTCGGGATTGAAACAGAAGTACGCGCGACCTGTGGAGAGTCACACAAGACACGCAAATCATACAGAGAGGAAGCTGCGAGCAAAAGAGCAGGAACAGACATAGAACTTTACATAATCCGGCTATCATTGTCTTCGTTCCGCCGAAATTCCGGGAAATTTTATCAGGTGACAAAACAAAACGCAACATTTTAGTAGTAGCAGCTTATTGGCGATAAGAGAGGTAATATATTCACATTTAAAAAAAATAAAGAGTCTGCCAGGACACCGAAAAAATCAGAAAGGATGTGAGGTGTCCCTAGAAAAGCTAACATTAGAACATATTTTAGTTAATGAAAAAGTAATTTGAAAAAGATAACTAGCAACGCAGTCGAAGAAGGGTTTTTGCAGGATGATCCACACATTTGCGAGGGGAGGGCTGGGTCGCAAATGGTTTTAGTGAGAAAAAATACAAGAGAATAACTAAAACCCCTGTAACTGATTCGCGACGATAAATACGCCACAAACAAACTAGACTGAGATATTTTTATTTCACACTTTAAAAGACGTATGTAGAACATCCCTGCGTACCATAAAGATAAAACTTCCTTTGTCCTGCTTCCGCAAAATCGTGTGTCTCGCGAATTTGAACAAGCTGGAAGGATTTAAATTTGCAGGCAATGTTAAAAGGCATTTGGGTTGATTACAACTGTGAAACTTGTCCGAGGTTTTGAGGTGTTTTCTATTAATGTTCGAAAATGCAACACTTCAGCTCCAGGTGGTCTCATTTGCTGGTGGGCGCAAGGAACAGCAAATTGTTTTCCCAAGAGAATCGACGAGGTGTGGCCATGGGAAGCGCTCCGCAACAAGTTGCCTTTTTGACAATTTTGCACCACATAGGTTTGACTGGGATATTGCATGATGCCTTTAAATAGAGTTTTTCGGAAATATGAGGCGCATCGCTGAACGTCCGAGGCATACGTGGGTTCGCGAACGTTGGGCGTGTTAAACGATTTATCCACTTTTGATAAAGTTACCTATCTCCCTCCATGAACTCAGTATAGCCGGACGTCGAAACTCAACTTTTGCAATACGATGTTCCAGTAAAGAATTCTCTAACCAGAAATATTTAATCGACACATGAAAATGAAAAATTTACAATCCTTGTTCACAACTTTTTGCACATTTCTAAGTCGCTAATTTTCTCGCGGAGGTGCCTGTGGCGACACATCTGCTTTTGCTGTTCACGGCTATCCTAATTTTATTACCTACGTACCTTGCTGCAGTGACGCCATAGCGTTGTACAGTCTCGCAATGTACTGTCTCACTGCTGCGTCGTTGGACTCGAACAGCGCGAGCATGTGCGATCCCGGAGCGAGGTTGATGCTGACAGAGAGATCAGGCCGGCAGCCGAACAGGTCATGATCGATGTACGCCAGCAAGACGGTGTCACGCTGATCGCCCGGACTTGATCTAACCAATGCAAGATGCAAAAGGGTAGAAGTAAAAAAGAAAAGGTTATCACGAAAAAAGGAAAAAAAAGAAAAAGTTATCACGGTTCGTCGTTAGTTTGTGGAGGATGAAAAGGGGCTTCGATGAACATAGGATACGCAGCCGTCGCCGTGTGAGCAAATTTGCAAATTCTCGGAAATATTAACTTAAGAGTAACGTGTGAGAACCCAAGCACAGCAACCTTTTCGAAAGAGTTATAGAATTTTTAAAGAAGTAACCGCGCTGCTTTAAGCACAACGGAGTATTAAACACTTTCCAAAAACCCTGACAAAACACACGGGGCATCAAATATATATGACAGTATGCAACCTTGATGCAATGGACATCTTCCGGCAAGAAAGACAACAGGCCGCATCCGCTTGGGCAAAGAGAATCGAAAAACACGTTTCAGACAGTAGTTTATCCATGACTTGATTGAAGAAGCGCGTACAAGCATATGATCGTTGCACCGCGAAACCCCCAAAAGCAATAAAGCATCAAGAGCTGCCCGAAGAGTTACACGTTTTGTTTTCGATCCGTGGCAAGAGTCATTAAATCTTATGCTAAAAATCCAGATCATGTTTCTGACATATCACTCTTCTTGCTTTGTTTGTTGCCTGTATGAGCTGAATATTCGACACTGGCAAGACGTCACTAAATACGCGAAATTTCGCTCGAAAATAGGACTGTGTTCAAAACGATGACGAATTAGACAAATACTTACTTGAAAATCTTCACTTGTTACTTGATTTTAAAGTAATTTTGCCATTACTTGATGCAGTAGAATTTGTCTAATTCGTCATCGTTTAATTTGTCAATTTGTTACTTTTCGTCGATCCCGGCAGAATTCCTATCTTTTGTGTACATTTCTGTTCGTCTAATTCGCCAATTTGCTCAATTCGTCACCTCTTTCTATCCTTGAGAAGCATTTTGTTCGGCTAATACGTCATTTGCAGTTTCGCTTTTGATGTTTAAGCAGCTAGTTTAACACGTGTGGGAATTCAAACAAAGTAAGGATCTTTATCTGAGAATTCTTGCACCTCGCAATTTGTTTATCGAAATTATATACGAGGTGCGAAGCGCGACCCGACTCTCCATTGAGAGAACTCGGAAAGTCTTTAAAGTTTAGATGTAAAGGTGTTAGATTAAATGGAGGAGTCTAGAGTAGAGAAATTAAAGAGTTTAATTTAGTAAACAACCATAACGTCAACGGTGCACAACCTGCGGCCTTCGATAATAAAATTGGTGGCCGTCCACATGTAATTCGAAATATAAGATTTGGCGGCCGTGCTGGCGTATATCGAAGCAAAACAAACGCAAGGCAAGAAAGTCAATCGACACGATGTTTAACAATCTGTATGATGATGTAACAAAGAGTTGCAGAATGAATACGCAATTTATGTTTGAATGTGTTCTGTGTTGGTTGGCACTTGGAAGTATAAATATAACTCGAACTTATTGGCGGCCATAACTTCGTATAAATAAAAGCAATGCGGCCGGCAATAGCAAAAGGTTGTACACCCCTGCATAACGTCATAAACTTGCATTTTACTGCAAATAAAAGCACTATGTATACGAGTTACTATGATAAAGTATACGAGCTGCTATGATAGAGTTTTCACCTGTTTGCATAATTCGTCACTTCGCCTAAATTAGGGGTCTCCAAACTACGGCCCGCGGGCCAAATCCGGCCCGCAAAGCCATTTCATCCGGCCCCCGAAGACATTTTGTCAATAATGAAAAAATAATATATTGACGAAATATGCGTTGATTTCGTAAATTGTGGCATCCCGAAACAATGACATTGAAGATGTCCGGCCCTCGAAATGTTGTGTGACAGCTTATGTGGCCCTAGAACGAAAAGGTTTGGAGACCCTAACTCGTCACTTTTTTCTAATCCTCTTGAGGTGATGAATTAGGCAAATTCTACTGTATTTCAAGTAATTTGCTTTCAGAAAAGTTAAGATTTTAGAGGTCACGTCCAATGCTGTAAACAAATATTATACTACATGGCATGCATCATCATCACACATAAAATAACCCATTGAAAGAAATATTTTTCTTGCCTGTTCAGAGCGCTTTGTGAGTCACAATTATTGATTGTCATTGCGATTACGATTTGGGGCTAGAAGCTCATTCCATTAAATTGAATCGCGGCCAACAGGTGCGAATTTTGTCTTAATCGTCCGTTATATGTGATTTAAAAATTGCGATGATTTTAATGTGCTTGAATGTTTTTAAGTCTAAATGTTGATTTTCCTGATTTGCTTGAATTACTTCCAAAGTCCCGTAAGTAATTTGTTAGAAATTGCTTTTAAACAATAAATTTTTGTCACTTGAACCCAGCCTACTCGAAAATGACATGAGAGACAAAAAACGCAAACAAGTTGTCAATGCAAAAAAGTACATAGCAGCTTCTTCGAGAAAAATCTAAGCTTTTTCACAACCCGAGAACAAGCAACTCAAGTCTAGTTTCGCGAATCACACCAACCAGTCGACTCCATCAAGGTATGGTGAAACTGAGTTTACCTTGAGCAAAATGCCAGTTTGATCGACAAATTGCATTGCTAACCTGAAGAAAGCTGTTACCTAGCAACACGCACCAGCAAAGTAGAAATTGGTCATTTTTGTGTTGACCTAGACCTGCCTACAATGTGCGCTTTCCTTTGTGATGTAACGAGGCAACGCTTTTATTCAGCGACATGTATGACATTTGCATCACGTTTTGACGGGAAAATAGAAACAGTGCACAGTACCCACCGTTTTTCACGCTGTGACCCTCATGATCGTACAGAGTATGACATCATTGCAAAACACAAGCAACTTCAGTGTGGGACAAGCAACACAAGCAACTTCAGTTTCACGCTGTGACCCTCATGATCGTACAGAGTATGACATCATTGCAAAACACAAGCAACCATTCGCAAACATGCAGGTAAGCTTCACAGCTTGGCGACTACAAGCCATGTATACGGTTTTACATTAATACACTAAAAAAGTATGTCACACCACATGGCACGAGAACCACAACAGACTGGGACATGTTTTTGGGTTAGCGTTATGACGCTAAAAATTGCGAAAAAAATTTAACCGTAAACCTGAGGCTAAGGACCGCTGTAGTTTAAATTTCGAAAATAGGTATGTTGGACTTAAACTGTTGACACCCTAAACAATAACTGAGCAAGTGTTTCTGCTGCGTACTAATTTTTCTTGATTACTGCTACAATACATAAAAATGCTGTACAAGGGTCTTGACTTGGAGATTTCGCGGCCTTGGTGTAATTTCGCTCAACGCTCTTCACAGAACATTATCACTTCTTACCTTGTCAGCCGCCAACGAAGCGCTTGCAAAAGCAAAGCTTTTGTTCTATCAGATCCATCACGCAAATGCGACTTGATCTTATTGTAGTCAAGAGAGGGTAGAAGTTGAGTTTCTTCCTTTTCGTGGGCGAAACTGATTGCAAAGAAACAAACTTGAAATTTTCTTTTGTTTTTCACAAAAGCCAATAGACTTGATTTGCTTTGTATTTGCATGACCAGCATTAATACCACATTTTCTCAGACTGTTCAGACCCCATACCCGGCCTGTTGCTGCGTTGATATTTTAGTATTATTTGGCTGCGATAAATTTCCCTAATATCAAGATAAGTCACACGAAGCGCTGATAGCAGACCACCTCATCTACATAATTTAACCAATAGCAATGTTGGATCATCCGCAACTGAAACGTATCAGCAAACATAACAACAGCGTTCAAAAGTTACTCACTTGTCGTGAGCAATCGAAGCTCGAAGCATGGAAGACGCCGTTCCCGGCCTTGTGAAGTCGACGCTGGCGGCGTTAACGCTCGCATTCATCGCACGACTATTAAACAAACGCGCGCAAATTTTCTGCAGATATTCAGCTGTAACCATGCGGCCGTGCACAGTTTGCTCCAAAGAATCGACCAGTTCTGCCGTAATGCTTATCAAGGTATGGTAATCGGCCTGCGTTGAAAATAGCGTTATTGAAAAGTTAGAAAAAGCATTCTGCTTCAAGAGGCTGATTCGAAAAAGGCTTTTGTATGAAAGAGAACGACGCTAATTAGCAGTCCATTTTAAACAAGTTTGCTAGAAACACACTGTTAAATGCGACGAGCACACGCAACGATGATGAGCGTGCTCTATTGCGAAAGTGTTTCATTGAGCGCGTTACAGCGCAAAACCACAGTCGCATGCAGAAACAGCTCGATTCTTCCAGATATCTAACACACAGATCAAATCCATGATGATTTCAAACCAACATGTGTCCGTTCATTTCAGCCTTTGGAAATGTCTAACATTCGGAAACTGCCAAAAAGCTGAACACAAACTGTTTATCACTCTCCCACTTTGGGCACCCTCTTATCCTTTCGCGCCGAAATAGTGGGNGTAGAAGCCTTACACTAGGAGGTATCGAAAGACTTCATGGTTGTCAGCAACCTCTGATAATTCTGCCACCTCCGTACCACGGCGCGGCCAAGGCAGCTCAGAGAGGTAATCACGCCACGTGGTTCTAGGTCGGCCTTTGAATCGCTTTCCAGTGGATGTCGCTAACAAGACTCGCCACGCCAATCTTTCTTAGGGCATTCTGTCACGTGGCCGAAACATCGCAGCTGAGATCTCTCTATTTGGAAAAGTGGCTCGACATTCAGGGTTTTGCGAATTTCACAACTGCTCACTTCATCGCGAAAAGTTACGCCTTTGAACTCTACTTAAAAATCCTATTTCTGCCGTTTGTAACACTCTGCAGGTGATTACCCAAGATTCACGACTGTAGGTGAGAACAGTCCCGTTGCTAATTTTTAAGGTTTGGGCACTGTCCCCGAATCCCCCGTGGCTACGGGCCTGGGGGAAGATCNGGACAAATCATTTGGCATGCACTTCTCAAAAAGGCTAAAGTCAAAGAATTGAAATGCCCTGGAAGTTAGTGCACGCCCTCTTGCCGTCCATTTTGTGCACGGAAAGATTACTCCGGTTTGAGAATCCTTCGCTTCCCGCCCAGAACGCCAAGCCACACTAGATCACAAGATCTTTGAAATACTCTCTGCACGTGGGAAGGATGTCTTCCTCATTGCTCAGTGGGAAACCGTTCTGATCTTTGATGGATTCAACAGGGTTTGATTTTTTGCCACGGAGACACCGGACAGTTTGCCAGAACGCTTTGTTGTCTCACCAGTAATTGGAATCTCGTTTATGTCCGAAATTCTCCCAAGATTTCATTTTGGAGTTTGTTAACACATTTGTTGGGGAATTTTACGCCTCAGTATATATCGTGAATGCGAAGAAGCTTCGTTTTTTTTCTGAAACAAGGCCTTAAATGATAATTTCTTTGTGCGGGTAGCATCTTTCACCACCTTCCAGCAGTAGGTCATTTTTGCCACCTGTCGTCATATCGAGCCGGGTCTGTCCACATACCTTTGCGGCTAATGAAACGAAAGCTTATTTCAACACCAGTCACATTTCTTCTACCTCCGCTGTCAACACAAAGACGGCACGCTGTCTGCAAAGATCTTTCTTACATCCATGTCCACCAGGGCCCCCGACTTTGTTTGACCGGACCTCTTAATCTTGCACGTTCGTGCAACTCCTTTCGGTTTATTTCAGATATAGATTGTAGACAACCATGAGGTGATCGGTAGACGGTTGTGCACCGCTTTAGACACAAGCGACCAACACTGATGAGAAAAAATCGCTTAGTAATGATGCAGAAATCGATCAGTTACGGTTCCCTAACGAATCTCTGCGCAGGGCGTATTTGTGCAAATTTTTGTGGTGGAAAAATGCGTTATTGATGTACAGGCAGGGGCGTACTGAGCGGGGCCAAGGTGGCACAATGCCCCGGGCGCCGAAAAGTACCAACAATGTCGCAAGTACTTTCTTGAATACAGTATATTTGCTCCCGAAAGACCTTAGGTTCAAACATGGGGGGCGCCAAACTTGTTTCTAGCCCCGGGCTGCACGCCCGGGGGACATCTAACCTCGGTACGCCCCTGTGTGCAGGTGTTGCTGAAGAACTTTTCTGTCAGCATTTATATTAACATCACCATGTTGACCGATCACACCTTTCCACACGTAAGCATCGTTTCCAACGTGTGCCTGAAGTCTCCCAAACAAATCGTGAATTCATTAGATTGAACGTATTGCAGGGCATCTTTAATTTCCCTACGAATCTCGGGTACTATTCACTTGAGTTAGAGCTGAGGGTATTTCAACTTCAATCTAACTGTAAGCCGTCTTTTTCCAATAGGATCCATTCATCAACACAGCCTACAAGCTGGTAACCTCGTTTCGTTCGGTCATAGACCGAAATGTATTTGAAATGACTGAAAAAGATTTAAGTCATTTCGGTTAGAAAGTCTGAATATATAAGCTAATGAACACGGTTACAGCGAGTTTTGATACGAAAGTGAGACAAATGACCGAAATATCTCAGTGGCCAAAATGTCCCAGCAAAAAATTACCGAAAGGTCTCAGCGAAAAAAACAACCTAGCTGGTAACTAATGAGTGCCACCACACCAGCCTGAACAGACATTGTAGGCTCAACGCAGAATTAGAAAAGTCTCCACCCATCGCCCAGCTCTACAGTGTTACAACTATGCCGGTTAGTCGAAGAGATGCAAGCGATATTCAGCTAACATTGGATTCCTCAAACAGTTTGTGCTCCTTCTCTGTGGGTGAAAGGATGTTCCAGTTTACAAATGCCAGCTAATAGCAAGATTGCTATTGACGTGTTACCTTCAAGTCTCCCGGAGTAGAACCACTCTGAACTGTCCGCATTCGCTTCCCCAAATGCGTGTGAGACACAAAGTGAGGCCTTCGCTTCTGGATGGTTGTTGGGGAAGAATGTTGCGAATGTTTGGAACAAGTCTCTCAAATTAAAGCCTGAACGTGGATCTTGGTCACGCGCGCAGGGATCAGTGCACGATGACATTGATCGTTTTTTCGCATATTATGTTAGTAACCTCCTAATTTACACCGTTGAACAATTGGGTCGCGCTGTTCGCGCAGCAGCTTTTGCGGAAACAGAAGGTGCCAATAAGAAGGCTTTGCTGCGGGCACATTTGTGTAGGAGGGGTCTTGCATTGTGTCTATTGCATGAGTAGACATGCAGAAATAAGTACACATGAAAAGGAGAGGCTGCACTACCACGCTTTCTTTCTTAACGGGGCAGAGCGGACGATGTTTTGGTCCCTTCCGCCTCATAATTTAAAAAAATAAGTGCAATTTGTTTGATACATCTAATACCCAAAAGAACACGATTACTACTTACAATTGTTCAATCACTAGAAGACTTTTTTAAGCAACTTAACTCATGATAAGAATGTAAAGATTAGTGCTGGAGTCTCGAGACTTGTTCTCGGTTTCGAGACCCAGTTTTGAAAGTCTCGACATCAGGTCTCGAAATTGATTGCTCCATCCATATGGCTTAGCAAAACTTCCGTAATTCAACCTGTCCACTGTCTGTCGTATAGGAAGAACCAAAAAAGCAAGGAAAATGCAACAAATTCGACAAAAATACAGCTCGGAAGTGTCGATAACCATTTTTTTGCAGAAACATTTTGGCAAATCCGACGAATTGCTAGGTTTCAAGTCTTTGTCTCTAATATTCAGGTCTCGTCTTTATTGATAAAGTCTCAGTCTCAATGTTTTAATTAAGCCTCAGACTCAAGAGGTTATGGTCTCGACAACATCATTCTACTGTAGTCACCACAGATGTATCCACTTACAGCAACAAAGGCAGCAATTAGACAACATTTAGATATGTGCATACCTGTAGTTTATTGAAACGTTTCATGTACGCACTACATCTTCTTTCCGCATGAATAAGGTGCTGCTGCAAAGTTTTTGTGGCTTGTTCAGAAGCATCTTCAGCAACCGATAACCTTCCTCGATTTTTCTTTTTAATTGATGGTAGAGTTAAAGAAACAAGCTAGACAGGAATTATTAGTATGTTATCAAAAATAATAATCTAATTGTACAGTTGGGCAAATTGAAACTACTGCAATGTACAGCTAAGTATTTAGCAAGACTTTATACAATGTGATTGCTGCTCATGAAAGAGGTACTTAACTATGTCAAATAGTGATAAAAATGATTAAACTTATCAGAGTGACTAGTGACAGCTCAATACGTTCAGCAGGATACAAATAATGTAATCAGTAAAGGAGGTTCTGCAGCACTCAAGGCAGCACTAAGAAACCTGTCCACTCTTGCACGAAGATCAGGGACCCAGTATGTCTGGAACAGAAGGAAAAAACTGTTTAAAAACTACTTTACTAGGAAATAACTGTACATAATCTGTCACAGCCTTGCTCTTGGTGTAATAAACAGGCTATTCAGTTGAAAACAAACGATAGCACAAATTACCGAAAAAAGCTCTTTAAACGAAGGGTGCTGAACTGGATTAGGTACAAAAGGCAGTGCATAGAATGGCAAAAACTCAGTTGTTTGACTCAGTTCTGATCCTGAAACCACAAGTAAGTATGGTTACAGCATGCCAGTATAACTAGGGAAACACAATGTAACCAGCAACAAAGTATATAATGCTTACCTTTTGTTTCTAAGAACTTCTTGAACAATGTCATTGAATCAGCTGAACCTCTGGTGCTCTGCAAAGCAAGCACAAGCTAAATCTAATAAGAACACATAAATTCAAAAAGGAATTGAAACACTAACCCACCCACATTTGTTTTCCTACAACTTACAGTTTGTGTTGTTCTAACTCGAATTGGATAAACAGCAAAATGAATCTGAATATAAAATTCAAGCCTCTGGCAAGTTTGGTCTTTATTTCGGATTTCAGCAGGCACATTTTCTTCCCACAGCTTCCAAAATCCAGTATGATTTCCACCATCAAATTCAAGCAAAATGTCATTCTGGCAAAGATAAATAACTAGTTAGCAAACACAGTAGCTGTCAATTAATTCAGGATTTATGTCTTGACATGTTTCAAAACTAGCATCAAGTTAATGTTTTATAAAAGAAAAAATATATGTAGCTAACATCTCATTGCAATTGCAGGTATAGGTAAACATTTAAGAAAAACCTTTACAAATCTACTATTGACTCCACCAACCAATCACAATACACCTGAGCTGTTAGTTTAGCTCCATCCGCCTGTATGTTATCTCCAACTGGAATGGCTTTTCCTTTTTCTTTGCATTCAAGTTGAAGAGAATTCACTGACTTCTCTAATCCAGTAAAACTCAAGTATTTTTTAATCAACAAATTTATGTCATTTTCATACAAGGCAAAATCAGAAGTCATGCTTTATATGAATAAGCCTAACCCACTTTTAAAAATAGTGCACGATCTTCTTTTTGGAAAAGACAGAGCTAGAAAAAATAAGTTGGCAACATAATAATATTAAAGCCACCATGCATACATGGTCAACTACTGGAGTAACTTAACTGTTCTACTTTATGCAACAGGCCTTCAAACGAAGCTATTGAATTAAAGAAGCATGTATATTGTTTTAGATCTTCAAAAAAGCTGTTGATTTAAAAAAGCATGTAAAGTTAAGCTTCACTTAAAACTGCTCAAAGTTAGCTCTTTTCATCTTTATGCTATGTTTTATGATTGTTAAATCATCCACTCAACTGAAGCTTTTTGACATCTGCATAAAATGCAAAATAACAAATAGTTAAAACAAAATTAAGTAGTAATATCATGTAGGTGACTTCTAATGGCAGCATACAATATTTTCCCAAAATTATATCTGACATGTGCTTGGCCATGTTGGTGAATTTGAAAAGAACCATGCAAGAAATCTTGAAGGTGAACTGAACTCCTGCAGTTGTCTTGTGAATCCTAGACTTTAAATTTTTGCATGCTATAATTTCTGAATACATTTCTTGATGCTTCTTTCCTATGCATCATAATCTAATTATTTCTTTGATTATTATCTGTCATAACAATAGTCTAAATTTGTGCTACTATATATTTATCCCTATAGGCACAGCATATACATACACCAGCTCAAAAACAATTGTATCTTTATAAATCAATACTTCAGAAAATACAATGCTTCTGTTTTGTCAATCTTAGAAAACGAGAATAAGCAGAAGTATCATAATTCTCTCTTTGGTACTTAAAATGGTCTAAGTTAACTTGCAGTTTAAAAAATTGTTGTTGGCTTACAATTATTTGCCATTTAGTGTCTTTTTAATTCAGTGATTAGAAGACATTATTTTCACACATTATAGAAAAGTTTGTCATTCTCTTATCTAAAATTGATGTAGACAAATAATGAGTGTAAAAACTAATTTTGAATATAAAGACACAACCACGTAAAATATATTAGCACGTGCATAGCATAAGCAGCCAGATAAATGGAGAAACACACATGATAATAATATATACAAATGAGAAGTCACATGAGGAAAAAAATATATTGTACAAATGTGAGTGGCAGCGAGGTTACACACCAAAAAGCCATGCAATAGCCATGATAGCCTAGTGATGAAACGGGCAGCAGCAGCTCATGCGAAAAAGCAGATGACACCAGTATAGACCATACGAAAGCAGCAGAGTCACCTACAATGAAGGTAGAAGGTAAAATATACACATTAAAGCTAGAAAAAACTAGGATGATATGATTGTTAAAATAATACATCTAACCCAGCAGTTGGATTAAGCAAGTTCTGCTAAACACTTTGCAGTTGGTTTCACACAACAAAATTTCTTTTATTTAACATCCTAGAACGAAAGACATAATAATCACATAAGAACTAACAAAATATTATGATTAAGATGAGGTAGTTTTTGGCAGTGTAAAAAATGTCTCTTTACTACGTGCCGTTGTTCTGTAATGTCCTGGTTACTGCAGTGCTCTCTGCTTCATAACCTCTATTGTTGCTTGCGATTCTCACCTATGTGCATGCCTCATCTGTTCATGTATAGGCTACGTACTTCAACTCTTCACCCATTGCTTGCCCACCATCATCTGCATTATATAAATGATTGTTATGTATATGATGTAACATTTTTGTTTCTGTCATACCTGTATATGTTGCTCAGTTTTAAATGTATTAGGATTATTTCATTCATGATTGCTGTAATCCTCTTTCATTTGCTATTTTCAAATTTAGAGTATGTCTCTATGTGCAATGACTTATAAAATTGTTTTTGTTTTTAATATACTGGGAACTTATGATTTTGTTTTCCATTTTGCAGTTAATTCCTTTTTGTAAATATGTTTCTTCTTTCCCCAAAAAAGTATGAACAACCTACTAGGAGCTTTGATGTTTTGTTAAGAAACAATTTGCATCAATTTTTTAAACACTATGCATCTTAATGTAACTTTTTTATTTGATCACTTTAAATGTCTGATGCTTTTTACAAATCTTCATTTTTAATCAATTATGTAACACTCTTGTATGACGGTGGCCAACTGCAATAATAATTGTTGGCACATTGTTTCAGTGTTCGCATGTCATTAGTATTGCTTTTGTATAGCAACAAAATCTTCTTATGTACTTTGTGATGCTTCAGGATTTCAGTATTTTCTTGTGAATCCTTTATCACGTTCAATATGTTGATGACGTGCAAGCCAAATATATAAAAAGTGAATATATAAAAACACTAACCACCAAATAAAATCCTACTTTAAATTCAAGTCACTAAAAACAATTGGCTGTTTAGTGTTAGCCTTATGCTAAATGCATTGCAAAACATTTGAAACCTGGGTTAAAACGTTTACATGCCTCCGTGTGCCAACGAGCACATTACCATCTGACTTACTACTTATTTTATGTTAGCTGTTTACCTCAAAATTGATGTTGATATGCCTTCATTTCTCTCCCACTGCCAGATCCTTACATAATGATGAGTGAATGACGCTATACAGTAGTTGGACGCTGTAAACGTGTTCCTTTGCTCCTCTCAGTGTTGTGTGCTAACACCTACTCTGTAATGTGCAATGACTATTGATTGTTGTGCTCTTGTATTATTTAATTGTGCTCATGCTATGGACCATGCGTCTGTGACAAAATAAATCATTCATTCATATCTAAAATTCGTTGTTGATGACATTACAGATTACTATATAAGTAGCAAACATTTACTATATAAAAGAGAATCACAGCAGTCATTGTACCAGTTATGAATCTCTCAGTACTTGAAATTACAGCTTATATGTTATGGACACCAGGTCATAAATTTCTTTTAAGACTATTTTTGGGAAAAACATGCTTTGTTCATCATCATCATGTGATGCTTTCACAGCATAACCTTGAGAATCATTATCGCTATTGATTATTTGAATTAACTTGTTACTATTTGCAATCTGCAATGCCTAGTAATATTAGTAATACAGTAACAAAACATCATGAAATCATGTCAGACACTTGCACAATTTTTGACAAATACTGTTCTATAAACTAGGCTACTGCTGTGCAAACTACAACACAAGCATTAGCAAGGTCAAGAAGGCACATTAAAAAGTACAGATAGGCAAAAAAATTATTGATTGATGACCTACACTGCATACTAGTAGTAATAAAAATGCTACGTAAAGCAATACTGAACAATAGATAGGCCTTGAACTAACGAAATGTAAACAAACACACACAGGACAGGAGACGAGTAAAGCGACAATGACGAGCATTCCCGTATCTTTTTCACATGTAATTCACAATACACAAAATATATCAAATCATGCCAGCCACATTTTTACGGTGAAAAACTTGAAAAGATTTTGTAATCCAGTGAGTTGAGTCTGCAAAAAACTATTTGGGGCATTTCAATTTTCAATAAGGTTACAGTATACGATTTTTCGACATGATAAGGGTAACTGGTAAGGTCTCCTTCCCCAAACCGCTAGATTTAAACAAACAAGGCAAAACAACCGCAGATATTTTTTATTATTTCCAATACGAGGGCGATTCAAATTTTTCTGCTGTTTCGGAAGAAAAAAACAAATTTGAAAAATGCAAGAAACAACGTAAATAACTTGTTTATCAACAAATCGAAAACATGTTTTTTCGTTTGTTCTTTGCCACTAAAGTCCTTGACAGTTTATGATACTTTTTAAAATTTTATTATAAATTTTTGATACTTTTTATTTTATTTCGTGTTTGTCTCAGGCACAAGGTTTATTTCACGTTAGTTACAAGCACATGAAGGTAGGCCTACATAAATGCTTATACACAAGGCTTCAGAGGGAAGAAGTAAGTCAATGTAAAGATGTACGAAAAAACAGCTCAATGTCGGGCAAGTGGATCAGCACTAATATTTAGACGCTTCCTTCTATGTAGGTCTATTGTTTGAGTAGATGCGAGGCAAAAATTGATTGATTGGTTTATTGTTTCATATGACTCAGCTAATAAGCAGAAACAATAGAAAGAGCCATTGCGCAATAAGGAAACCAATTGTCAGTGAATATTAGAATAAATGAAAACACAATGGCATAATAATAACTGATCAATTTAAGGCAAGAGTGTTGCTGTGTCGTATATAATGGGTTAAAGACCATTTTGGTCAGTCATCTCGTTAACCATGCCCGTTTACCATATCTTTGAAAAGTGTTAAAGAACAACAGATGGAAATCAAGCAAGCACAGTTGAAAAACAAACAAGCAAACTTAGAACAATGAGGTAAATTTAGGCTACAGATGAAGAGAGCATGCGTAGGCTATCTACACAAAGGAGTAGATCAAATTCAATGTAGAAAGTTTTTGGTGCAGTCACAAAATATTTACACAAAGAAAAATAATAATAACTGATGTGGTACAAAAGAATAACAAAACAAAAAAACAAACTACGCAGTGTAAAATTTCATGCCAAAAATGAGATGGGCACAGGAAAGAACGAGAAGCGAGAAAACTCTCAGCATTTAATTCTTGATAAGTGAGCTGTTGCTAACATACAAAATTATATATCTTTATCATGTCAGAGGTATTGCTTCAGTTTCCATTTGAAGGTAAAAGTGGCAGAAGATTTAATACAGTCTGGTATTGAAGACCACACGTTTTGGCTCAGGGACGGATCCAGAGGGGACGATCGCCCAACCTAAAACCTACGAAAGTAACTTTATTCACCATGATTTTGTAAAATTCGGAAAATAGCATTCGCGACACTATTTTGCCATCCGTTGTTTTGGCATTGCAGTATTGTGAAGTAAACTTCATGTCTCTTACAGCAGTGAAACTGTAATGAGACTTGACCACCAAATATTCCTGAAATCGCCCCCCAAATCTTACTGGCTGGATCCGCCCCTGTTTGGGCCAACAAATGCAATAGGAACATTTTCCTGAGGAAGAATTAACTCTATGTAAAAACAGGTTGTTACAAGTGGATAGTTGTTGCAGTTGACTGCATCGCCTTGAACTACTGAGGCAAGCACAAGCGAAAGATGGCATTTCGGGCCATTTACTAACAGGAAAGCAACCAGTAGCAATAGACCTCCCTCACTGAGTTCACTTTACTACTAGGTTGCACTATCATTATATAGAGATAAGAGAATTACGATAATTCGCTTGTGGTGACTATCACAGTGACTTGTTACTCATGGGCACCATCTAGCGGTGACCATTTATTTACATGTGGCGC
>JGI24022J15233_10001429_pt1 | contig 19889 bp, 8 predicted proteins | sample Ectturendosymbi2_FD_15233 | JGI IMG/M metagenome (IMG submission 15233) | reverse complement strand
AACACCTTAAACAAATCTCTGCCCGGGCGATCGTCGAAGGCACTCGAAGGACACCTGTTGCGCCGCTACTGTGTGTGTGCAGGTACTTGTACTCGCAATTGCGTTGTGTAAGAACTTTCCGCAGATGTTCTCGTGTCTTTGCCGTTTAGATGGTCGCAAAAGCGACGACCGCAACACTATCCTCATACTTCTTTTCTGGCATGTTGTAAAAAAAATTTGTTGCCAGCTTGTTGCTCAAGAGGTCATGAATTGGGCAGTGTACCCTGTTTGCCAGTAGGATCAAGTTGCCAGGTCACTGCAACGACACACACTCGTTCGGGTGAAATTAGCGATGATCGTTCAATGCGTCAGCAGTGCCAAGAAAAAAAACTGTTTGTGCAAAATCAAATCTAGGTTTGAAAATACCGGTGCGGCGCTTTCTGATAGAGACACCTCGGCAAGCCTTTTTCGCTTTTGTTTCGTTTACGAGCTGCACTGTATTTTGTGCCAAAGGAATGAAATACCGATCCAATGAGGAACAACAACCGACAGAGCGAAAATACCGGAGAAATAAGACCCCGGTCCCCGTATCAAAGCAACAGACCCGATGATCCGCAAAATCAGCAACGCCGACAGCAAGGAATATACTTTCGAAGCATTTCCTCATCAAACGGCAATTTTATCCTATTACCTTGACTGTGCCGCTGTGTTCTTGTTTACTGGCGTGAGAATATTGGGCTTCGGTCGGTTCGTCTTCTTGTTCACCGGCGTCAAAATGTTGGGTTTGGGGCGGCCATCTGCGGCCAGGGCAATCTGCAAAACGTTCAATGCCTTCAGCGGGTTTAGTAAAAAATTCAAACTGTGTTTTGTAAACCGCGTCTGCAAGAAATGCAGCACTGCAAACGATCTGGTCACACTTCTTGTTTCACTCATGGAATGGCGGTATGGGGTGAGAGAAACCCCCAATCGCTTCGGTAAGGTAAACGTTGGCAACCAGCGCCTTAAAAACGCACAGAAAGTTTGCTAACTACTGTACAAGATTGCGGTTGTGTGCTAGAGACAAAATTCCGCAACGCTTTGCATGTACGCTTACGGGCAGAGGAACTTTAAGACAGGTGTAGTGTAGGTATAACCGTTCGGGAGCTCAGAGAGCAATCGTCTTTGCCAAAAAAAATATAGACGCTTTCTATCAGTTTTTCTATCAGTTAGCTTGAAAACCAAAAACGTATTGTGAAGTGCTTTTTCACCATGGAAATTGCCATCTACAACGACGCGTTCAACTGGAGGCGAATCTAATAATTAGTTGAAAAATGCAGAATTGAAACTCAGTACCGCCTCTCAGGCGAAACAATCGAAGACTCTTTACGAACCTTGGCAGATCTTGGTTGGGCAAGCCGGCTCAATGCCTGGCTCTTCTTCCCGGTGCCGAGGAGACGTTCGGCGCGTTCTTCTTTCCTTTTCTGATAATCGTCAATCGACTCGAGCTTGCCAAAGCGCCTGTTTACCAATAATAATATTAATAATAGTAATCTATCAGTGCCGAACGAATTTTTTTCAATAAAACATTATGAATGTGCGTACACACGTAAGGAAGCACACGCATCCTTGCAGTAAAGGAAAAATCCACGACGGAAAGTCAGGTAGAGGAAAACACGTTGCCGCACCACGCATAATTGCAGAAGGGTTTAAAATGCGTACCAAGCAACCAACGCGATAGCAAAGCCGAAGGGCAAAAACCACCATCTGCGCCTTTATAATGAAGCAGCACGTACTTTTCGTGAGCCTTGGCGAAGTACTTTCCGGGAGTGGACTTCGTTTTGGTGTTAGCAACAGTAACACCCTCGGCCGCAAACAGCGGAGTCTTCATCCCGGACGAAAGTTGAGGCGCTAGCGAAGCGTTTTCCACTGCAAAAGACACGCGAGACATTTTCAAGACAACTAAGAAGTTGACACTCCTGCAAAAAAACTGAACAACTTCTACGCGAAAACATCAGCTCTAGCTGTCGAAAGTCCTCAACAGTCCAAGTAGAGATTTCCACAAAAATTAAACAGCATTGCTTCATCTTTTCCACCAGTAGTTGCGGTCAAATTTTTTTCTTCAGGGAGTGTTCCTATGTTTAAGACCGGTTGAACATTTCTTTGAGCTTTACCTCTCCACGTTCAGAGCGATATCGCAGAATACTTGATTTTGCCATTTTTCCAAGTATTATTTTAAGAAACAACATGAAAAACTACGATCCAATGTTTGGCAACCTTTTTCGGTTAGTGACTTCCTTCAACAGTTTTCAAATATCTTGCGATAGCAATCTTGCTGTTTTCAAAAGATCGGAAGATTATGTGCTAAAATGCATTTCACAGCATTTTATTTTAAACAACATGTAATTTCACACAACCAAAATCATTTTAAATAGCGGTAGTCTTGGCAACTGTATGGTCCACTTCGAAAATCATGGTTGAGTCTTCTACAGAAGCTCAGCTCACGTTACCCTCGACCTTCATTTCGTGCCTTTGTTTTGGGATAAACCAGAGAGAGCTTTCAAGAACTTTCGCAGAGGCATATTGTGGCAAAGGAAGAACAATCATCCGAAGAACTAGTTCAGACATATGTGGGTACTACTCATGCGTCATACCACGCCGCAGGCGGCATCTTCCTTAGACACGGAGTCCTCAGAAAATTTCTTCACAGCAAGAAAAATGTTAGAAGCGTTGTCAGTCGCTGCTGCCAATAGTTGCCTTTTGCTTATTTCGAAGTCCCTACGAAGATCCTCAATCAGAGTCCGAATAAATATGCTGTAGTGTTGGTATCTGGATTTTAATAATGGTCAGTTCATTTTTGGAGCCAACAAAGTGGGCATTCAGTATTAAAGAATTTAATTTATGCCTTGTGCGTGCGTGCTCCCATTTTCATATATTAACGTTTGTCGAATAGAAGAACACCCCGGGGCATTTATTTGTTGTAGGAGTACGGTGTTGATGACCACCTGTTACTGACCCTCAAGTCATTGTATTCCTGCTCATAAGTTTGTGTCCTTGTCGGCGGAGTTAAATCAAAACCATTGACAGTGGGTGTTGGACTCCAACAAGGTGGTGTGCTGTCACCACTTGTCTTCGGCTCTTCATTGTTTAAAGTCTAAACAGTCATAGCCGAGTCGGCGGTGGTGCCACTGTTGGAAGCTACAGGATCAATAGTTCGCTTTTTGTGGACGATTTGGTGCTGCTTGCATCCTTTGAACAAGATCTCCAACATGCACTTGATCGGTTTCCAGCTGCGTGCGACCAAGTAGGAATAAAAATAAGAACTAAAACGATCGAGGTATTGTGCCTCTTCCGAATTTAGCCAGTGCGCACTGCAAGTGAGCGGAAATACACTGTAGCAGGTGGAGAAGTTCAAGTACCTTGGGGTGGTTTTCACGAGTGACGGAAGTCGGAACAAAACAAAGGGATTGATAAACGGATTGGTAAAGTGAACGCAGTCCTGCGTGAGCTTCAGACACCGCAAAGCTTTCATTTTTTAAATCGGTCTTTGTTCCGATCCTCACCTTTGGTCATGAATCTTGTGTAATGATTGGAAGAGTGCTATAAGTCAGGTGCAGCTGCACAGATGGGATTTTTGTGAAGAGTTAACGGTGCGACACTTCGCGACAAATCGCGCAGGTGTGAAATTTGTAAAACTTATGCAGAGCCACTTCTCTGAATATAGATCTCAGCCTCGGTGACCAGAATGTCCCAGAAAAGATTCGCGAGGCACGTCCTGCTGGCTATACCCAAGGGAAAGCGGCCCTGAGGTCGACCAAGGACGATGTGGTGTGATTACATCTCCGACTTTACCTGGTTTCGTCTTTGTGTGGAACCAGCAGAACTATCAGAGTTTGCCGAAAAACACTGTTTCCCCGCGGCCCTCTGAGAGCAAAAGTGGGTATGAAAGTGAATGAAATTAAAAATCTTTCATGTAATTCTTTTCGCTTGTTCTTTGTTTGATGTAGCTTCACGTGGTATCATATTTCTAATGTTGCGTGATTGTAGTGAAACATCCAGTTTATTTGCCATTTTTCCATTTAAATCCTAAGAACGTTGATGAAGAGAAATGCCAGTGCCTAAGTGCTATAACATTGTCCACAACCAGCTGAATGAGATGCATTTTGAACATATGTTGCGGCACGCGAAATTACATGTATTTCAGAGCCGTCTCACAAGCATTTAGCTTTGGTTCCAGCTGATTGGCTGCGGCTCAACAGCCCTGGTTAGCAGCATAAACTGCCATCACATGAAACTCATGAGTGCAAAGTCGACTTACGGCACTCAACGACCACGCAAGGGCGCTGAACAGCAACACAAAGCACGTTCATACTAGAATACGCAATATGGTACTGTATTTAACTTTCTCGTTTTGTCCTAGTAATGTTACAGATACTTTGTGTAAACTTGTTCAACTGTGCATAATGCAACTGTCGCTTAAACCTGCTTAACTGCAAGGCTAACAAGGTTTGAAAAAAGAAAAGGTTCCCAACGGGTCGCAAAATATCAATATTTTCCGAACGAGTCGCAAAATGTTGGTCAACCAAATGATGGAATGATGGCATTATCAATTTCTTTTCGAATCTCCGCTTCCTCCTGCTGCTAGCGCCACAAGCAAAACAGTGCTAATCACATCGTGAGTTATGCCGATACCAACATCGGGATCACGTGAGAAAACGGGTCGGGAAACACCGCGTCAAGCAAACGCTCGAAAGCAGATCAGCCACTTAAAACAAGCAACTCAAACTGTAATCGATCCCAAAGCTTCCATCTGCAGTACATTATTTGACAGCAAGCGAAAACTGGGGCATTAAAAGCAGAAGTTATGAAACCTTTACCTGCGCGTTTGAGATTGTTTCTCCAGTTCTTTTCGGTGCTCCGAAGCAGTTTGTTCTGAAAAGATTCAAAGTAAGTGCTACAGAATGAACCCATTGTCCAGTTCGACTTGTTACCTTCCCCTGACGTGCTACGGTTACAACGCTTTCAACATCTTACCCTTTCACTTCTGGGATTTGCCCAATTTGGGTGCGTTATAACTCGCCAGCCGCTTGCGCGAGAGAGCTGCTCACATCCTCAAAAGTTGCAGGAAGTCTTGTAGCTTCGATTTAAAGAAATGGAAAGATTTGGACTTGAGCTTTCTTGTGGGTTACGTTACAGTAGGGGTAAGTAGGTTTTTCTGGCCCAAGTCGTCGGACCCTGCGCCTCAATCACAGGGGTAATTTTTTGTTTATTTTCTTTAAAAAAAAACTAGGCGAAAATCCGCATCTTTAGAGCCCTCCATTCACCTTTTAACGGTTGTGGTTGGCAAGTTGTGACCTAAAACCCACAACAACCGCACAATAAATAAACAAAAATTAATGAAATCCCCTAGGCCCAAGGGGATTTATTATATAAATTGTTGTTTTTAGACCATTACTTTTGAACCACAAACGCTAGAAAACAAATCAAGGGCTCTGAAGACTCGGATTATTGCCTAAATTTTTTTTAATTGAGTCAAAAATGGCTCTTGGTGTTGGGACCCAGGGCCCGGTAACCTGGGGTAAAATGGCCGAAAAGCTACCCCAATTTTGACGTCACTCATAAAAAAACTGAAATCCAAATCTTTCTAATTTTTTAAAAACGTTCCGCATCTTTAGAGGGTTTGAACAGCTCTCTAGCTCAATCAGCTGGCGAGTTGTGTTGGTGCAGTCTGCAAAAAAGTGGCGCGTGCGGTAGTTAAGGGGTTAGCGACATGCCCTGTCTCTTTCTTAAGCAAAAAGTCCAGCAGCACTTTTACTGAATTTTCAAAAACTTCAGTCACCGCATATGTGGACGGTGGTATCTCATCTGTTAAGAGCAAAAACGTAAAAAGATAAGTTTAAAAAAAAAACAAACACACGAGCTCGTAATTGTTCAGACAAGAAGCCTTTCATTTGCAGCCGTGCTATCAACCGTTTGTCATCAGTTGTGCAGCAAAAATTTTGCAAAACATCTGTCCTCGTTTGGTAGAAATTGTAAGTAAAAAGAATATTTGGCAGCGGAAGAACCGCGGCCTGAAAACGCAGTGATATTCAGTCGGGCAAATTAAAAATATGAAATATGTTTCGCTCAAAGGGAGCCTCGCCCATTACTCGCAGCCGATCAAAAATCGTCTCAACAAGTCTAGGAAAATGCTCTTCTTCGGTAAATCGACGGCGATTTGAATCGCTCCCATTTTAGTGCAACATAATGATGCTAAGCCCAGGTGTCTTTCGGTAAATTAACTTGAAAGGAATTCACAGCGATCAGTCAATACTGCCTGAAGAGTTTACCTGAACAGGCGTCGAGACGTTGCCCATTTTCCGTTTAGTAGCAGAGTTGCGCGTTTTGTCCAAGACAGATGTTCTTGACTTGGTGCGATTCTTCGGTATGCTGAATGTTTTATCCATCTAAGCAGCAATGAGAAAAATACCAATGATTTCTGGGCATTTCCGCTTGCAGTTGCCTAAAAAGGATCGCTCGAGCGTGTCTTAATCGCCAGCTGAGAACAACACATGCGAGACTGACTGGCAGAAGTCGACAAAGTGAACACAACATTCGACGAGCCAATCAGCAAGTTGCCAATGCTCCGGCACATTTAACAAGCCGTGAGATACAAATCAGCACGATACGCGCTGGATTAGATTTGCTGCGCGCTTCTTTACACACGAAAGCAAACCAACTTGACGAAAAACCTGTGCGCAGCGCTCGCTGCATTGAGCCACGCAGGAGAAAGATGACGTCCTAACCTACATTGGAATTTTTTTCCGAAAAAGAGCCAACAGAAAGAAATAAAGAACTTGAGCCAGGAAAAAGAATCTCTGCAGGATTGAAAATTGGGGATGACAAACATCGAGACTCACATTTGAGTCATCAAACAGAAGTTACGTTACTTTGGCACAATACCCTGTAAATATACAATCAGCTGGAATACCGGCTGTGTCGTATTATTCTTTGGCGTGGTAGTTTCAACTTGTTTAATTTTGGCCTCAGCAGAAGTAGCACCGCTGCGTCCACTGCCTGTGAAGTTTGAGAATAAGTTAAAGTAGCGTATCTTAGAAAAACTTTACAGTGCGAATACCGTTCGAGCAATCTGAAGTCAAAAATAATAAAATGAAAGAAGTCCAGCAGCACTTTTAGACACGTTAACAGCACGTTGTTAAATCAAGCCAAACTTTTCGAACATGTGTTGACGACCTTGGGGAATTCGTAGGAAGTGGATGGGGGGCATTAAAAATCGTGCCACATTTAATGAGGTCCGCCATGGCGGGCTTATATTGCCTCAACAACTCATAATAGATGCTGCAATATACTTTTCCCAGGTTACTTCGATTGTTATTTTTTACAGAAATGCCAAAATTAATCAAAGATGCGTGGCTAGCCGTGATTGGCCGTCAAAGAAAATGAAGGACCACAAAAGCACTGTATTCCAGGACGCAAAGTTGCCATACCAAAAACACAACACTTAACATGCTGCACTTACCGGTTTTCGCGTCTTTTCCTGTTTCAGTCGAATTGCTAGACCGTCTGGGACTCGCAGCAGGTTTACTCACTCGTGCAGTTGTTTTTCTGGTGAACGCAGGGGCCGCACACTCTACCGAGGAATCCTGTGCATTTTTACCCGATTATGCGCTGCACTGGCTCAAATGCTCCCTCCCATGAAACATTTCGTATGCAAGAGGTAAATACCACAGCAGCGATTTTGCTAGACACACATACATTTTTATTACGTACAAGAAACCGATCACTTTCATGATCATCCCACGGTGGCTGAATGGCATCGATTGTCATTTCAGAGTCTTTTTTCGGTGAAGCGGTCTTAGTTTTGCCAGGCGATTTTTTAGCTACGTTTGTAAAACCATCCTGCAAATAGAAAACGATTGTTCTAAGAAGTATTCTGAAAGCCATTACAAAACGACGTACTTGTGAAAGCAACAGAATAGAATAAAAACGCAGGAATTGCAGAAAACTGAAGCACCAATTCGAAATACATGATTTTTCTACTTGCATCACAGCACTCAGTTTGAAAACCGAAGACTTGCGAGAAACACAACCAACTTTGGATGTATCTGCATCACTTGACGCTTTAAATTCTGGTGTTCTTTTGAGATTCTTTGATTGCTTTTTCGTCCTTCCTCGTTTACGAACACGTGAGGCAGACGCCTGACAAAATCAGATTTAAAACTACCGTTGAAATTGCAAGGCAGTTGCAGACGGATGTTACCTCACTGGTGTTTCGTTGATAAACAAATGAGAAGTATGACATGATGGAGAAATCGGAGAAAAAAGTTAAGGTATTTTATTTAGATATGTACGAAAAACTAGCCGTCACAAAATCGAATCGAACAGTACAACATTTGTTCCCATCATTGCGATCACCGACTGAAAAAAGCAATTTGCTTCATTTGAAGCATGGATAAATATGCAAGCAAAAACAAACATGAACATAGCAAGGACAACTTTTATTCAGCTGAATAGTTCAGGATTTTTAAAGGAAAGAAGGAAGAGCTTCATGGGTGGTGGCTAATTTTCCATGTTTTTTTCATGTCATTTGTGAAATGTCCAATTTTATCACCTCATGTTGCCAACCGAAACCTAGCAGTCTCACAAAACAGAGCCAATAATTGTTGGAAAAAATATCCTTAGCAATGTCGCAGAAAAAAAAGCTGATCACAGTTCATATCCTCACAATCGCACAAAAAGTTCAATAATGTTAACCAGCATAACTTTTACATTTCATACCGTGACAATTTGACGTTTTGCAATCCATATATAAATGCCCTAACGATGTTTGAAACAGATTTCAACACCTGTCATGCCAGGAAAGGTCCGAGCAAAGTGCGTTACAAATCAAGCCTCAACACTGTCCATAACAGCTTGTTTGTATGTTAAACATAAAATACCATCAAAACTTTTTACTTGTTCTTTCTTTAATACACTATGGCTTAAACAACAATAAACTGACGAGTCTCATATAGATATTTAATGCACAAAGTTTATACTCTGCAACCTTTATTCAACGTTTTGTTAAAACAAGAGATCAGTTGATATGTACGCAAAATCCATTTGATTGTCCTCTTTGTGAGAGGACCACACTTCCGTTGTGATCGGAGAGCCTGAGGAGTAAGCGCACAAAGTTTCACGGTGTGACAGCAACCAACAATAGAGATCATATGCTGTGTTCACTCTATTACTGCTTGTTCGCGCGACATGCATAGGTGCTATTTTTAGCGCACATCCCGTTCGTGGTGCATCGCGCATGTGACGCTGTGCCAACTGTGCGGCCTCAACAACATACTGCACATTGATTTAAAAAGTGCAATTTTCCTAAGAACCGTCCTACACACTTTAAAAACAATTATTTACAGCCAAAAAAATCAGATATGTATAGCAACTCAAAAATATTACAACAAACATTAAGGCTATATGGTTTTAATCAACTGTCAATACTGACGGATGAAAAACTATTGTTTGTGCCTAATCCATAATTATCTTGTTCAGGCATAAGAAGTAGCTCACAAAAGGTTTAATACATACCAAAGCCAAATGTATCTTGGAATTTTATTTAATGTGCAAAACCAACAGCTCAACCAATAGTCATGTTCAAAACGCATGTGTAGAAGTTTAAACAAAAACAAGATTTCAATTGCTGGCAAACAAAATATTTTGGAAGACAATCTATGGTTTTAGCAGTAAAACATTTTGTATACTGCAGATTTCATAAAAATACTGAATAATATAACAATCAACAATAAGGACATCCTGAACCAAAGGTAGAACCATTTTATAAGATTTTCTACTCATTTCTTTAGATTTTGAATAGGTTATGAAAGTTCACCAACATGCAAGATCTGATAGTGAGGAACTGAGGTGATCACTTATCATCACAATTACACAAGGATGAGAGAAAGTGTATAAAATGCAATGGGACTGTATGACACCAAATATTACTAGAATTTTTTTCCTCATTCCCTTGAAATAACCGAGTTTGGCTATAACACCAGTGATAACTTTGCCGATGTAGGAGAGTGTGGCGATGGTGGATGTGAATGTTTTATATGAAAAAAGTGTGTTTTTGAAATACTTCAAGGTGTGTGTATGATAGGGTGATTCAAAACATGGATGGAATGAAAAATCACATTGAGACAGCTGATAGACAGGTACAGGTGGAACTCCAATTGGATGCCCAACCATCTGGAAGTTCATAGATGAACTGAGAAGAGTCTGAAGACATGTGCAAAAACGGTGTGGTGTTTGTATGAGCATTTCGTAGCCAGGAATCCCCCACCCAGGATATTCTCGCATACAATGTGCGATGAGACAATTCTGCGAGTGGTTCAGGAATATGCCAATTATGGTGCGACCGAATGTCTGCATGGAATTGCCCATAATTTCCAAATGGACTAGTTNAATTTTTTATATTTTTAGCTGGTGTTTGTGTGATTATGAACGTGTAATGTGTNATTGTCAATGTCATGAAGTATATAATGTGTATTGTAAACAAAAAAATGCTTTCATAAAAGTTGTGCTACTGTGTAGTTGAAAATGTTCTTATCAAAGATTCTTATTAACTGATTTATCACCAAAACGTCCATTGCCGAACTGTCCCATTCTGTCACTGTGTTGCTCTCCATGCACTTTTAAAAACTGAAATATGCATAAGATGTCTACGCTGGCTTCACTAACATCAAAAATTTGACCAGGTTCACTCAGTGGGTGCAACGTCACTTTACATGTGATCAGTACTTTCTCCGTGCACACAATATCACTGTATACCTGACCTGGGCTGCCACATCACTGTACACCTCTGAACATAAGTTTTTTGCTGGATGAACAGCTTTGTCATGGGTGCTGGACTACAGCAGCAGTGAGTATGGTCACTCTAAATGCTTTACAAGGTATGAAATGGATTAATAGTTGAATCATGCAAAGAAGTAGTACATTACTGCACAAAGCAAAAAAAACTAATTTGTATTTTGCATAATATTTAGTGTTCTTTCTTCAAGAGGCTTGCAACTTGCACAGGATCAATTTGCAGAATTCACATGCAATTAAGTTAGAATGAAAACAACTACTTGGAAAAATAAGAAATGGCATTTTTCACGAAGTTCAACTTTAACATGCACAGCACTTGAGCAAAGAAACACTGAAACTTATGGAGTTTAGGCTTTTGTGTTGACATCACAAGTGATGAAAACATGTAAACAGTAAACAGAAACAGCCAATAGCCATCTGCATGAAATTGCATATGTGCAGGCTCAAATGGTAGCAAAACAAGGTTACAGGCACTTTTACCTTACCTATTTTGTATTTTTCAGTTTTTTAAATCCTATGGTATTAATTCATTCCTGAATAATGGTTCAAGAATGAATTAATGTAGCATGCGATTAAAAAAAGCTTTGTAAAACCAAACAACAAATATCTTTTGTGATTTCATGCTACAGAACAAAGCATTTTCAACAGTAGATTTTTTATTGAGAGCTGAAATACACAAATAGGGAAATACCAGATTTGATAGTTTGGTCATGAACTTGTAATGCTCCCAGAAAGGAATAGCAAGGCAGGTTATTACAGATATCCTTTAACAAAGACCAAGTGACATATTACATCAGCATCACTATTGTGCTTTTATTGCAACAATATGTGAAATAACAGCTAGGTTACTGTAAACACAAGATGTTTTATGGCCTCCAAGAGCTATTGCAGCTAAATCCTTCCCAGAAAAGTTGGATATACTTGAAAAAAAATGACAATGACAAAACTTTTGCCAAGTTGATTTTGCTATCCACAGTAACTCCATAACATAGGGAAGAGACACTGTAAATACAAAAATTACCTTCTTTTCAGTGGAAGAGCAATTGATGTCTGTTGAAGTTTCCTCTTCAGACATGAACGCATCTGATATACCTCCTGTGGTTTCAATTGGATAAGGTATTGTATTTTCCTTGTCTGATTCCAGAGGTGTAGTTTCCTTTTAAATATAAAAAAATGCATCTGAAAATGTTTATTAACTGTTGATCAACTTGTGGTGTATGTACTCAGTATTAACACGGATCCATTATTGAACACTGGTACTGCAGGTCTCTAATTTTTCATGTGCAAGGTGCGGAGAAAAAAACAAAAACAACAGCATGCACGGTGCTGAGAAAAAGTAATGCATAGCAATGCAAACAATGTGGCAATGGCTAAATGTTACCTACTGTTTACTGTTGATTACTGTATCTGCAGATAAAACCTTAGTCATTTGTTTATGGACAATTTAGCCATTTCTGATGAAAAGATATTGGTCGCACTACACCTATGCTATGATCTGAAACAAACTACACGATATGTCTGTCAAACACACATCTTTCATAATTTGCATCTCTGTTAATGCCAGATGCAGGCAAAACTGTCAGAGACATACACACAGAGCTGTTTTGCCTCAAACCCTTGATTTTGTGTTCAGAGCTCAACCGATGCATTGGTATGCCGATATTTATCGGCTGATATGGTGATATGTTGATGTTATCAGCAAAATTCTACTGATAAATATTAGCATATTTAAAGTGAACATGGCAAAGATGGGCCTGGCAACATCTAACCAATGTGAGCACTGCCCTGTCTAGACTGCAGAACAAATCTTGCAAGAATGCCCTACATTTCAACTTCCTGGCAGCATCTCCAACAAACAGCAAAGGTCTAACGGAATATCTTTTGAACAATAACTTTTCATGACAGCTTGCATTGTATTGTTTATAAGAAAAAAGATAAGACTTTCAGGATAAAACAGAAATGGGATACAGCATCGACAAAGAAGACTGATCAAATTACCTGGTTGCACCCCTACTTACTTTTCAAATTGCTCAATGGAAGTACCTACTCTTTGATTCAGCACAATGCAAGCAGATCTTAGACAACACTTTAATAAATATTAACTCACCAAAGTGGCTATTAGCACACAGTTTTATAGAAAAAGTTCATAATTTTTCAAGAGCCTTTGTGTACTTTGCAAAATGAAGTCAAGTTACAAATTACAACTTACACAAACCTGAGTTTTACATGTAAATGGGGTCAAGTGCAATCCACAGCAGACAAAGGACAATGAATAACTGGCTCATCGTTTTCATGGAATTTGTTTACTGAAGTTGATCATGCACGAAAATGACAATAAAAGATTATTCAGTGTTTGTAGTAATATGACTATTATACCTTAAGGCTTGATGCAGGTAGACTGTCTCCATCAGATTTATTTTCAACATTTTTGTACTCAATTCCACTAATATGAGCAGCACTTACACCCTCTGACTTGAAAATTGTTTGAAGCTCTTCAATCAGTTTTTCACTCTGGAATATTAGACAATTCCATAATAGAAAAATGGCAACAAGACAAATATAAGTTAAGAATAAAATATCCTAGATTTGTGTCAAATTTACTATCCACAACAACAATAAAATATATTTTTTCTTCAAATGTAATCATGAAACAAGTCAGGCAAAATAAAATAAACGACATATGAATATACTGGAACTAGTTTAATGGGATTGGGCATTACCTTGTTTGGATTCTACTTATTTACACAGCATAGTTAAAAGAACCATTTGAAAAAGAACTCTGTCAGTCAACAACTAGCATCAACGCTACGTAGTTCATTTAAACAAATTCAAACAGCTAACTTTAAATGTACGTTTTGATTTCAAGATGTCATTAATATCATTTTCTTTGGCCATTATTTTCATAATAAGATTTCAAGATAGTTAAGAAATATTAAAATGTACAGTACAGTGTATAGTAAACTAATATTTTGAATTGGAAAAAATTTTCTTTGATGAAACACACCCGTACCAGGAAAAATTTTGACACTGTAAAGTACCTTGAATACAGTGCATTACAAGTGAATAAAACAACTCAGAAATTTCAATGCTTCAGCACACACGTGAAAGTAAGAACATTATTGATTAACTTGTGATCTTTTACTTGATTGTAAAAGTAAAACCAACTCCTACTTTTCATAAAAATGCTGAAAAGGTACCACTGGTATGTTGCTAACAACATAAGGAGATTCAGAACAAAAATATGAAATATATACAGGTTAAACAAAATTTGTAGTTTTCATACTTAAGCAATCAGAGTCTGCACTTTTGCTATAATCATTAACCACAAACAATAACTTAGCTTGATCTACTTCCTGTAGTTAACCTAATTACCAACATGAATCTCAGAAGCAAAGAAAACTACCAAGCAGTCACATAACAATTGAAAAAACAAATTAAGGCACAAATCACTTTTTGGTTTGCTTTGATTCCATGCTGTTTTGCAAGACGCTGAAGTTCTGGTCTCTTCAAATTGGACAAGCCTGTATCCATTGTCGCTCAACGAAACATTAATTTAACTCCTCACATACAGAAATGTACTCACGACAAATCAGCCACAACCTACATATGTGTAACCTATGAAAAGTATAGTCTTTAGAGCTTTTTGATAAATGCTTTATTTATTGTAACTATTGATGAATGTAAAATGACAAATATTAATTTTACAGCAGATAACATCAACATTGTCATGAACAATTCACACACCCTTAAGAGACCTGACAATCTTCAAGTCTGGAATGAAATAAAAAAATTTTGATTTTGGGTTTCAGATTATTTGTGAGTGACATCATAAGTAGAATAGTTTTAGGCCTTCTTGGCTCGAACTTCATCTGGCCCCAAGCTCCTGCTAGATGGCATGGTAGTATTTTGCTCAATATTTTATTGGAAACTAGGTTAATATCCAAGTTTTTTGAGACTTTGGATGACTTGATGGAGTTTCGGGTTCAAAAGTTATGACCAGCGCAACCAAAACTCAAAATTTTTCTGCATTTTTTAAAGCTGATGAAACGTCAACAAACCAAATTTTATGCTGATACCAAGAGCAATTCCAAAGTTATTAGGTCAAAAAAAGTCAAATTCCTTGCAGCACATATTTTTTCTCTATTTATTGATATTTCATTATTTATAGCTACAACAATAGATATTGACTAGCTCTGATGTATTTGTTGTCTTGTTCACTACTGGACCGATTAAAGTATGCTAGGTGTGGTAGTACTTTATGTTGAAGTTATCACAATGTAAAACCTCAGTGACTTCAGGAGATTTATTAACACTGGATAGTGGATATTTCTCTTGTGCATTTGGATTGATTTTCGTCTATGGTGTGTTACCTCTAGTTTCATGTGGTCTTTCAAACTTCTAATATTTGTTATATTTCAACAAGAAAGAGATATTTAACATATTGCTTTGTATTCCATGTTTTAAATGCAAATGCAGGCAATTGACTTAATAGGTCAAACTAAAGTAAAAAATTGTCAATTATAAAGGAAATTTATTTTTAGGTCAAAATTTGTTAATTATGAAGTCAAAATTTTAAGCTTTTAGGTCAATAATTGGGTTGCCCTAGTTATGACCTAAAAGCAAAAAAATAATTTAATCTCATTATAGATCATTAATTAATTTGTTGCTTTTACACCATACATAACTTGTGAACTAGAAATGCTAGAAAGTTGATCAAAGGCTCAAAAGACTCATATTCTAGCCTCATCGCCAATGAAAACTTCAGCGATATACTTCCGTCCAGCAGCTGGGTCCAACACAAGGTAACATGAGCCAAAATGGCCAAACACCTACCTCACTTATGACGTCACTCACAAAAAAAACCAAACCCTTGAACTTTTTTCATTGCAGACATGAAGACTTGCTGAGTCTTTTGAGGATCTGAACAGCTCTCTAGCACAATTGACTGCCTGGCAAAGTATAGAGTTAGTAAGTGGCACAAAAATAGCATTTTCAAAGTACAAGATATTCGTATACCGGCTTTGAAGGTGTTGACAAATATGTTTGTTTGTCATAGATTTTTCAAAAAATAAGATATTTTTTGCAGCAACCATTAAAATTACTAATTTTGTTAATTAACTAATTCACAAGAATTTCTTAACATTTTTCTGAGTGCTATAACCACAAAAATGCTGAATAAAAAGTTTAAAGTTGCAAAAACTGTTATATATACAGTTTCTTTTAAAGGAAAATGTTAGGTACCTAGTAGTAGTATAGACCTGCAGGGATCCGATTTCTCTGATTCTAGGGATCCAACGATAATTTCTCTGACTCTAGGGACCCGATTTTCAATACTAGGGACCTAAATCAGGTCCCTAAAACACCTTAAAAAACCTGATATATATATATATATATATATATATAAAATGAGGCCCAACAGAAAGCAAATGCCATCAACCAAAGTGACTTTGTAAAACTTGGTTGTCAGACAGACTGTGGTATTTACAAAAAAATGAAGTACCTGAAACAGGCTAAATACTGTAGAATTCACACATGATGATTTCGGCTATAATTGCAGTTTGCATATAACCACACTTTTTTGTCTGCCCTGATAGAAATCCTATTTTTTACATGCATTTGAGTTCAGCTATAGTTACTTCACCTATAGCGGTCTCCATAGAATCTTTTGTTCATTTATAACAGGGGTGGAGAACCTAACCCCAAACTTCAACTGTCAATTTGAACACAAAAGTTTTGAAAAAAGTAGTCCCATGAAATGAATTGAAACATGCAACTATTACCACTTGTCCACTGTACTGTCTAAAACGAAAGTCGCCACGGTGAGACTGAGAGCTAAACCAAACATCATCCACACAGCAGACGTAAACACATCTGCTATATGCTATCATGTCGGTGCCAGTGAGTGACATGACAAACTCAGTATTTTAGTCGAACTGCATCACTCGTGGCGGATGTGTAGCCACTTTCTAATTTAAGAATCTTAAATTGTGAAAGTTATGAGAAACTTCTAGCAGTAAGATCTAACCAAAAATGCAAAATGCTTCTTACTAAAGTGGCATTATGCAGTCACACAGCTGAGTACAGCAGTCTTCAGATACACAAACACAGTACAATTGACTTGTACTATAGCAGCTGCCAAATGGTAACCATAACAAGACTATCAATATGAATCATCCCTGACTGAAACACTTGTACAAAAAATCTACTGACTGCAATTGCGCCAAATCATTACTGCACACTTCAAACCAATACAGTTAGGTTGAAGTACCATAGTTCATGATAGTGTTACTGCAACAGTGACATGGATGAAGTCTGACCACAACTGACTGTACCAAAAAACTTCTTCAGTTTGTCGCTGTAAAATGGAAATTTCATTTTTGTTTTACACACAGTGACAAACTGAAAAAATGGCCGAAAACCAAATGTTATAAAATGGTCAAATGTGCTTTTTCATGGCCAGAGGCCCAGCGCACTTCAAAACGCAAAATTTTTCGAAATTGGCCATGAAAGTGGCCAATCATGTACCATAACAATGTGCAGGCTATGGTAGTGCAGGATCTCATTCTCAAATTCAGCGCCAAATTGTTATGTGGATGGCAAGCTCTTTTGATTGGCTGATTAAAAGTACGTCACGCTAACTCGGATGTTCAGCAGAGGTGAACGGATCTATGTTTTCCATATCCAAATCCGATTACTGACAGTTTAAAAATACAAATCGTGTTTCAATCCTTAATTTAATCATTGCCATTGGGCCATACATTGTTGCGATCGGAAAGCCCGAGCGGCAAGTGCGCAAAAGTTTCACACTGTGGCAGTAAGCAACAACAGAGATCACCCGACGAGATCACTTTATTATTGATTGTTCGTGCCACATATACATGGGTGTTGTTATTCGCACACATCCCTTTCGTGGTAAATCACACATTAAACGCAATGCCAACCGAGAGGTTGCAACAGTATTCCCTCCTTTTCACAACGAACCGCATCGATTGCACGTTCTTTTTCGGAAGGTTGCCCCTGACACGACCTTCACATCCCGGTCACAGGACCATTTTGTTGCGTTCGGAAAGCCCGAGCGGCTTGCAAGCAAAGCCTCACACTGTGACAGCGAACAACAACAGAGATCATGCGCCGCAATCGCTCTATTATTATTTGTCCGGGTCACATACATATATTGGTATTGTTCTTTGCGCACATTCCGTTCGTGGTGAATCACATTCAATGCAATGCCAACCGAGAGGTTGCAGCAATATTTCCTCTTTTTCACAACGAACCGCACCGATAACACGTTCTTTTTGTGAACGCTGCACCTGGCACGCCCTTCACAACCTGGTCACTAGTGGCGTGCAGAGGGGGGACGAACGGGGCGACGGTCCCGGGCTTCTAAGGCAGGGGGGCATACAAAGAGTGAAATTACAAAAATTAAAGTGCTGTAACTAGATGATTTTTCCGATTGTAAGGCTGCTAACGCATGCTGCACGGATTTGATTTTTCGAAACTTGTTTTTTTTTTGTCAAAACTAACTTTTATGTATTTCAAATGCCAGGGTAATTCTCACATTCTTCAACACCAGGGACCTATGCTCTAGATGTGCAGCGCACACCCAAGTAAATGATAGTGACGTGACTTATTCCAGATCGTGCGATCAAGAGAAAATCACAAAAACGAATTGAAAGACAAGGACGCCGGAGCAGCGGTAGGGCACGGGGGAAGAAGAAAAGTTGAGGGCATTTTAAACGTATAAAAAACAAAAAATCGTTATCAATTATGCTGGTTTCTGCTTTAAAAACGATGCCAACTCAAAAATAATAACTGAAATTACAGAAAATAATTCTCAATTTTTGGGTGCGGGAATAGCTACAATAATTTCGTTTCAAATCGTTCATTATAAACCATAAAATTACCTATGATATTATTATCAAAAAGACACCACTGTCCCTGTTGCTCCCCTTTTATAAGTCAGGGGGCAATGCCCTCGTCATGCTCCCTTTTTCCGGCGTCCCTGTTGAACGACAATTATGAACGTTTGATTGATTTTCTGAGTTAAATTTCAAAACAGTCCTATTTCAACTTGCTTGATTTAGCTGAATTTTTGATGCATGCATGCATCAGTACTTTCCCGTTTCGTTTTTGGATATGGCAACCCTGGATGTGCGCTAATACAGCCGCACACGCACACCTGTGGTTGCAATATGTGCATCATTACGAGCTTTGTCAATAATTGGCAGTTCAGGCGCATTGATCATAACGGCTCACACAAGCCCGTATCTGTTCTGTCCTCCCAGTAGTTGTACATATAATTACAGCCACATAATAAAAAACAAACGTTTTCTTGCGTAGCCTACTTTATGCGCATTCTCAATTCTTGTGTAGCTCAGTAAGTTTCAAACTGTCAACCCTGGGTGTCCGCCATCCCAGCCGCAATCCCTTTCTGCTCGACTCTTATTCGACGAGACATTCTCGCGGCCTGATGTTTTCGCAGTTGTGAACTGTCATGCCGTGGCGTTGAGTGTGTTTTTCTGATTACTCCACTGTTTCAATGCGCAGCCTCATACTGTATTTTTGCAGTTGTCAACTGCGCTGAAGTAGCACTGAGTGTGTTCTACTACTCGCATGTTTCAACGCGTTGCCGGATATTTTTGCAGTTACGAACTGCTCTGTCTTAGCACTGAGTGCTGTATTTTGCTCCTGTCTCCTAACGTGGAGCGCTGTTAATTTATGTTCATTACAGTGACACATTGTTCAATAACGAGTAGGAAGGTGGGTGTAGAATAGTATGGATGCTGTGTCAACGAATTTTGCCAAAACCTTGGTTTGCAAATGTGAATATGACGTCGTATTGTGACGTCACAAACAGCTTATATCCAGTAACAATGACCACCATACGTCACTGCGCAATACTAGAATTTGGTAGGGGGGCATACAATCGAGAAGTCGCCCCGGGCATCACCAGATCTCTGCACGCCACTGCGTGCAGAGATCACAGCACCATTTTGTTGCGATCGTAAAGCCCGAACGGCATGTGCGCAAAGCTTCAAACTGTGGCAGCAAACAACCAAGGGCGTACGCAAGGGGGGGGTTGG
>JGI24022J15233_10001426_pt1 | contig 19908 bp, 11 predicted proteins | sample Ectturendosymbi2_FD_15233 | JGI IMG/M metagenome (IMG submission 15233) | reverse complement strand
AGCCAGAGGTGACAGACGTCTGCGGCGTCTGTTCAGCCGCACACAGTGGTTTTTGGAGATCACGGCGGACGGCACAGTGCGTGGATCCCTGGAGAAATCTAGCACAAGTAAGAGCCTTGAAATTTACATTTATTCTTAAGCATGTTCAAAAGCAATGCTCATGAGCAATATTTTCCAACGAAGGGCTGATGTAGTTGTCTAGTGTGCGTTCTTTGCAGTAGGAAAATGCGCGCATAGAGTGACTGAAACTAGAACTACCACCCGCCAGCAGCAGCCCGCACCGCTTCATCGTAAGCAACGCAGAAATCAACCTTTCCGGCAGACACCCACCTTGCGCAGCGTTGCGCAAGCATGCGATATAGTATTTCGCAGTTCAAAAATAGGGATTCGCTTGTCGGGTGTCCGTTGATCGGCAGCAGGGCTGCATGTCTTCGGTTTCCTTTCGAGATGTAGTTATGTTGCTGGTGATCTCATCCTGCGGTGACTAGGTAGCTTGTAAAGCATTTTGAGAGGAACATTTTCCATTCTAGCTTGAGACTCTGCGGAAAGTGAAACTTGTAGTTGACGTTGCAGACGACGTCGTGATCGGCCATTGCTTGCCCGTCTGTACTGATTACTTTGGTTGCAACGGGCGGAGACAACAGCAGTCTAATAAAAGAATGTCTTGGTCATGTGGACACAGGGGAATTTTTCTGAACCCAGACAATTCGATTGGTCAAATGTAGGTTTCCCACAATCGCCCTTGGCAGTGTCTACACAGGCTGATCGGCAAAAACAAAAATCCGTTACTGTCGTCACTGGGGCTCACTTTCAGCGTAAACCATCGCTCATAGCAAGCATGGACACAGTGATCGGCCATGTTTGTCTGCAAATAGAGGTCCGAACCAGGTTTGCCAGGTTGTCATGAGTGAAACACGCCACATCAACCATTAAAAATGCCAGAAAGCACCAAAAAAGCCAAAAATACACACGCAAGGACACTTTCAAACACCCATAAGTTTGCGCAGCACTTTTGAAAGACAATATATTCATGTAAAGAATAAAGCTCACTCAATTAATAAACGTCTCGAAAATTTTGGTCTTGTTAAGAATTAACCTGAACCAGCAAAACCAAAAGCATGAAACAGCAAAACTAAAAATTGTAAAATTCTAGTGCAGAGTTTCCTGTAAAACTTTATCGTTATGTGTGCAGAAACAGTCTTCAGATATCATATGTGTGCAGAAACAGTCTCCAGATATCATACATGTGCAGAAACAGTCTCCAGATATCTCCACGTTCTGCCAAAATCATCTTTAAATCTGTCAAACCGCATAAAAATTAAATTGGTCACAAAAGGCCAACCGAATTCCATTTGGCCTTTTTTCAAAAATAAAAAAGATCCAAAATAGTTTAAAAAGGCCAAAATTAAAATTTGGCCTCAAAAAAGCAAAACTGGCAACGCTACTCCGAACCACGTTGAACGTGTTTATGACGGAATATGTAGCAAATGTGAAGTGCCTTTTTCCTACGCTTATGTGCTTTCTCTAACTATTTCATATTTTTATAACTTTCAGCTTCGTAAGGGTTGATAATAATCGACCCGTATGCGTTGTTAAAATTTCAGCGGAAGACATCTGACACGAACTTACAATGCCTGCACTTTCGTCACTTTTCAAAGTCTTTGTTTAAAGTAGTAAGTACCGTGGGTGCTCGACCTCTTTCGAGTGTGTCCTTTGTGGGTCGCTGCCGGTCGGAAAGGATGCGCGTGTCTCTCTTTGCTGCGAGGCTCGTTCAGCAGCACAAACTGCCTTGTGATTGAAAGCCTTCGCTTCTTTTCGTACCGGGGGTGTCAATCAGCACTGGGCTAGCAAGCGCAACTCAACGTACAGATCGAATGGCAAACGTAGAAGTTGCTTCATTTCACCTAACCCGCATGCGCAGAGTAACCTGCTGCCGTTGACTTATTTTCATTCCAAGCAAGTCAGTGGTTTTTGGCTTCAGAGTAAGGCGGTGTGCCTTTCTTTTCTATGAAAAAAGTGCATTGTGAAAAATATCAAAAAATAAATATACCTTGCTCCCAGGTCATAAGCTCACCATAATCGGGCGGGTTAGAAATCCTGACTGAGCAAAAATTCCTGGAAAATCGAAAAGAACATTGTTTTTCGACTGTTTTTCGCTGTTGTTATCACTTGTGCTCATAGGCAGCTGCGCAAAGCGTGAACCTGTGAATCGTAAAATTCGGCAGTGTTCTCAAATGGGATCTAAACATTGTGGGAAATTGCAGGGTCTTTCGCACTGATAATTGCAGTTTCGGTGCAGGCAGGGCAGCGATGGAATTCGGAATTGGTTGTGCCGCACTGCTGCGAACAGCAGAACTTTGCGTCCGCAGTTTCACGCTGCTAAAAATAAAGCGCGTAACCCAGCGTTTCAACGGCAAGGTTAAGTTCAGGTCTGCATTTATAGCGCAAGGGCAAACGACAAAATTGCCCGGTTGGGTCTATCGCAAGACATTCCAGGCGTGATTGGATTTATGAGGCTCAATTAGGGCGAGGGATGCCCGGGCGTGGCGTTTTGTGGAACAAACCGTTTGCTGCAGTGTGTGTCAGGGTGAACTAGCAAGCTGTGGGAAAATCTTGAGAAGTTAGAAGTAAAACGTAACAATGAAGACGAGTATGCGACAATAAGGAAACTCTCCATGCCGTGGACATTTTTCACTCTCTTTTCAAATGACTTTCGTTGTCGAGCTTTTGCCGTTTAGTCTTGTCAAAAATATCTGTAAAGGTCAACTTGTAAAGTTCAGAAGTAAAGTTTTTTCGCTTTTTTGCTTATTAAGTGGGACACAGGCATTGATCTTGTACCTGTCGCAATGAAGTTTGTGTCAAGTGGTTTTTACGCGTTGAGAAAACGGGCAAGATTTGTCAATACTTTCAACATTACCGTATGTTGTTCCTTTTAACAAGTAGAATTTTTGTTACGGTTTATGTTGTTCAATCAACCCCAAAAAGGTTTTCACATTTTGTGTGCTTTTTTAGAGAACTATTCTTCCTGTTAAACTTCCAAAAATTCTTTTATGCCCTTTTCGGGCGTATTTGCAACTGCTGCTCTTAATTTTTTAATTGTGATATCTGTGATAGAAATTCATAAAACAAAGAAAAAATTCGACTTGAGTAATTGCTGAAAAAGATTGTTCCTTTGTTGCCAGTTCCACTTCAGGAATGACGAGGAAATCTGCTGCTTGTTTCATAAAACACAATACAAAATACGACTTTACCGTAGCTTGGACCAATACTTCGCCTTCGTCCGGCAGTGACAACCTGTTTCTAGGCAGACAAATGGCTTCTGCGCCGTTCCCACGGGGTGCGCACGTCGGCGACAGATACCTCTGTAACAAGCAGTGGTTCATTTGTAGTGCGTGGTCCCACTTGTCGACCTCTGAATTGTTTTGACAAACAGATAAAGAGCTTGCGGTCATGCCAAAATACACAGGTTGGTTCATTTTTTCTTCGCTTCGAGACTGTGGCGCAGAACATAGGCGGCCGCTCAAGATTAAAAATAAATTGAGTGAAAATCCTAATTTTAGATGCTGCACTTTATCGCAGCTATTTCCGCATTGTTTAAAAGCAAAATCACTTTTGGACCTAAAATCCAAACTCTTTAAAACTTGATCTTCAAAGTGTTGGGCAAATGAAAGGCAACAATCGCGGGCTTCGATGTGTTAATTTTTTTTTGTATTTTGCAACACGAGACCATCATCACTGCATAGATTAATCATAGAAATTCATGTTTATCTGAGCCGTACCGCAGCAGAAGGGTTCCTAAACCTGAAATTTGTATACCTGGCATCTTTCCGAAAGTAGCCAGCAGATATATCACGTGATGCGGCATCGGGGCCAATTACTCTTGCATCTCCGCTGGTAGTGACAGCTGCATGCGTGATTTATGAGCTCTTTTTCTTGAGGCTGACATTTCAAGAACATGAAAGATGAGCCCCAAAACTAGTGACTTCGGCTTTGTCAAACTTCGTTTGGGTGGAGCCAAGTGGGCCTGGGGTGGCATCCTGGGTGTTCTAATCCCTGTGGGAAAAGGCAAGACTTGTTTCTGATGTGTTAGTTTTAGGGATTAGAGCGTTTCGTCGCTTTTCAACAGCTAGTTGTGCAATGATGTGATCCACCGTATTAGATGACAAGACGCAGTAACCGCATCTGTTAATGCGAATGATTCAGCAACATCTTACAAACAGTTTCACTGACATGGATTTCTACTGGTTTGCCTCTGTCGTTTGCTTTTTTCATTCTATTCGTGATTCATCCCCTTGTGTAGCCAGCTTGAAATCTATTCCGAGGTCCAGAAACCTGATCTTACAAATACCGCCTGCCCCTGGAATAACGAGCAAAACCACAAGCATTTTATCTTCGTTAGCGCTAAGTTCATTGCAACTTTGTCAGCTGGCATCTCAGGTTCGATCTGCAAAAGGTTCACTGCCTAGTAGCAGCTCGTTGTTCACAGCGTTTATCAGAGCTGGTTCACTTTACGTATTGCTGTTTGTATACCTTCTCCGCTATCGACAGTGAATTCATCACGTATTGAGGTTTGACATCTTTTACTAACCATTGCAAAAAAGAAAAGTTATAACATTTAAGCTTTTCTTGGGTCCTCATGACAAATTTTTTTCGCTTTTGACTATGGTTCGAAATAATGTTGCTGATTCTTTTATGATAAAAGAAGGTCTATTTCAGGTATGCCAGCCAATCAACACTCCAGCTTTTAATTTTGTTTTGTGACGAATTCTGGCAAGAATATTTGATTTAGTATATTGTTCTTAGATTGAACTACAAATAGAACCTTATCTTTGTAACTATTGTGTCTACCGTCAATGAAATACGGTGAACTTTCAAACGAATAAACTGCTAGGCAATTTCTGCAAATGAAAAGCATTTGTTTGCACCAGCACACATGATTTTTGTGTACGCTACTTTGGTTTGCTCACATCATTCAGGATCTCTCTAACCGCATTCTCTGTATGAATAAAGAAAACCAGCGCCATGAGCTTCTTCATGTCTTTGAATCGGACATGCATTTTGTTTAAGGCTATCACCGGCAGTAACCAAGGTCGCAGCAGCGATTCTTTTGTTTGAAAGTGAATTAACTTTCATTTCCCTTCTGCTTAGTGCGTGACTCAGCATGCACCACGGTCAAGATTTAACTCTGTTCACTGGTTGTCTTTCTTCTGTTTACTCGCACGGCTATTTTTAAACATTATCCTGTCTGCGGATTAGAAAGATCTCCAATTCAAAATCTATAAACCGTGACAAGCTAACCTTTTTCTTTTGATGTTCTGCAAATGCCAAGTTTGTTTGTTACGTTTTGTCTGCGTAACATTCACCATGTTCAAAACTAAATCTTATTGTTTCATGTCACTAAGTGACGAAACATAGGAAGTTTCTTTTTATATTGAAAACAAGCCACTTAAGACCCGTCATAAATTGGTGTTGAAACATTCATGCTGGGAAACAACGTAGAGCTTTGACTCGATCTGAGGACCGATATTACTAATTGCCCAGATGATATGGACCTTGAGTCAGAGTTAAATTGAGAAATCAAATATATATGCATAAATAACACAAAAGCAACCTTTTACTTTTACAGCTGCTTCGATTCAACGAAAAAAAAATTTTTCTTGCAAATGCTTGGTATTTTGAACGTTTTGGTTTTTGAAGAAGTAAGCGCTTAACAGACTTGGTGTTATTCAAGGCACCTAAACATTAGTTTTCAAATCTTTCCTTGTGTCTACTTTAACAAGAAAATGCTTATCTTTTTGCAATTTTCCATAAGCAACAGTAACATTCCAGTTGAAAGCGTTATTCATGTTAGACGTATTCTCGCGTTGTACTGCAAGTTGTATTATTCCGCCAGTCTGCTTACGCCGAAATTTGGGCTTGTCTCGACAGATACCAACTCGGTGTGTTTTGTTATGTATTTTTACTTTTTAATTTCTTTAAGTGAAGAGAAAAGGTGGGACAGGTATGAAAACGGAACTAAATTGGTTGCCGTAAGTGCTAGACGAGAGGTTGAGTTGAAATTAACATTCCATGCCCCAGCTGCGTCGGAAACTATCTAGGGTCTGCAAGCTGTTTTTTGCCAGTTCCAGTTATAATTCCAGTTACTTTAATTGCGATATTGCAGCATCAATTAATCAAATGGTAGAAGTTCCTTTGTCATAAATTTACTATTTCAACAGGCAGCATTTTTGGAGGTCAATTGCGAGATTGCTAGCTCCGGTTAGGCTGTGCCCGGAGAGCTTTATAAGCACCAAGCATCCTTTCATCTCCGAGTGGGTAGCTTTTGAGCGATAAACACCGTCTAGCTCTAGAGCAATAATGTGCTCTAAAACGATTTTGGCTAAAAAAGAAACAAGAAAACATGCGAGCGAGTTGAAGTAAGGTGAAACTACCTGGCTGTTCATAAAAATCAATCTTTGTTGCATGCTCACGACTAACCCTTCAAAGTGAATGTTATTGTCTGTTCCATGAAGGGGAATTTCGCGACGTTTGCAGTGATTTTTCGATTGGCCCGTAAAAGCGATTCTCTGATAAGACGTATGGTTGTTTGTCGTAGAGCAATTGAACATTGATATGTAGTAATAATCCAAAACAATATTGTAAAGCTAGAAGTGAACTAAAGCAGATTCAAACTTTGGTGAAGTAAGGAAGAGATAATTTAGACCAGAAAGCATAGGAAACTTGCACTGCAAGTAGTTAGGTTCAGAAAAAAAAGAGATTTGCTGTCTTAGGTTTAAATTTGGGCTTAGTCTAACCTGCGCGAGACCATCAGTGGCAATGGTCAAGTGTCGACGCTGGTTGAGAAAACAAGACGCAGTGTTTCGCCTTTTGTTGTCACTTGACGGAAAATTAACAGGGACTGTTTGAACGCAGTGACGTGAAAACTATACTTGGTTTGCAAGAGTGATCCTAAATTTCCAAAGCAAACAAGCGATGTACGAATTACTTGGGTTGAAATCCTAAAAAATGTAATCAGAGGCTAGGATTGCACTTTATTCGATTTCGCCGATGATGGTTAACTGCAAAGGCTTGTGAGAAAAAGCGTCGTTGTGCGGTAGACAATTATCTCCGGACCACGGGCATGCACAAGTGCACAACTTAAGATTATTTCCCAACGCTTTTGTTTTAGCGATACATCCAGCCTTCTCTAGAGGATCCAATAGTGTTTTTTAGGTTTTTCCTGGTCCTATCCTCGCCCCTGCATCTGCATGCTGCATGATGGTGTTCAAGAAAGACTATACCACGTTCCAAGCTGAAAGGTTACTCCTCCCAGATCGTTGAACCGATTTATGCCTCTCGACGGTGTTCGTCTTCGCAAGTGAACTATCTTCAAAGTATATCTTGTATATAAAACCTTCTAGTAAAAACTTCACTTTTAATCTGGCGACGATCTCCCAACCCACAGTTATTTACAAGATGAAACCTCAATGTAAATTTGTTGAGTCTTTCAGAATTATTTGAATCTTGCCCTCTCTTCTTTTACTAATCGATATACCTTGCGCTTTCCTTTGTTTCGCCTCAATGCAGGTCTTCCCAACTGAGTCACAAGTAGGCCTATTGCAGATTTGCTTCTGCGATAATCGTCAGTAGTCTATTTTCACCACTGTAGATACTTCCAATACCTTCGAACTGCGAATGCAATAAGCTATTATGAAACATTTTGTATCTTAAATAGCGCGCAAACGTCTACAGGAACTTCTCACTGGAAAAAGATCCTTGTTCCTTCAGGAAGCAACTTTCTGAGTGTCGTCGGTCAATCGTGTTTGCCGCTTTTTGATCCTATTCCTAAAGTCACGAATCGCCGATTTGGGATAAATGTGATTGCTTTGGCTGTAGGTTTCTTGTATGAAATGTGACCTGTTTTTGTACGTGAACGGGTATCTTCTTTCTCTCGCGCCATAATTGAATGCATCTTGACACTAGGTTATTTGAAAGTGTTGTTGCACTGTCATAAGACTGGATCACGGCTAAGGTTCCCACGGCTAACCTGTATCGTATTAATGGCGCCTGGTGACCTCACAAAGCGGCTTATGTTGTCACAAAGGGTTTTATTGGTTGTGGTATCGTGATGGAATATTGTGGCAAGCATGCACTCGTGGAAAAGAGCCTGAGTGTTGTTTTAAGATGCAACACGCTTCTCGATTAAAAAAAACACAACAACAGGTTGGAAAAAAGAGATTGCTTGCCCACAAACAAACGCCAGTATCGCTTTCATTTTTCCGTCCCTTCGCTTGCGCTTGTCCATTTCGGTCAGTTTCAGCATGGCAGCTTGCCGTGCTCGGGCTTCGCATATGCGGACGCGCTCGTACGCGTCGAGATCAGAGGTAGAGCAGGTTGCATTGAAAGCTTGTAATCCGGCTCTTGTTCGGGTCCACCCCGCCGGTTTCCGGCGAGTGCCTGGGAATTTATGCTGTTTGGTTTAGTCATTAGATGAGCAGGGCCGGCAATTCAAGGGCTAATTCTCTGCTCGTTCAGGTGCTACTGGCAATAAATTAACAAAGCAACCAAGGGTCGTCGTCAATTTCTGCTGACTCCAGCGCTGAGCGAAGCTAAAATTGCGAGAACGCTTCCGCTTGCTTTTGCGGTCGAGTAGCAAAATTGCCACTAAATTTTGCTGAACACCGTTGACACGAATAACCTGCGGCAGCTAAGCCCGCAACAGTAAAAATAGCGCCGAAATTGCTGCTTAGAATCCACCCGCACTTAAAGTCCCTGACCGCAACGCACCGCATAATCGTGTTAATGATGTTTTTCAAAGTTGCATACATTTAGGGGATGCCTGTAAATGGATGAATGCTTGCAGCAGGCCCAAAAACTTTCAGCATGTTATTTGGGGGTTCTGCATGGTTAATCTGTCGAGCTTGAGAAGCTTCAAAGTAAACTGTCCCAGTTTCTGTGCCGTTCAACTTTTACGTGCCAGCAAAGTTTAGGCAGATTTGGAGATATTACAGTTATTTATTACAATATCTTGCACTTGCTTGTTATTTGTTGGTCAAAAATCCTCGCAATAGGCGCAAACATGAGTGTGGCCGGGTTTGTTTGGAATTACTCAATTTTTACTTTAATCTCAAGGTTTGACAATTTCGGACGTCATAAATGATTTAACACAACCATTTTTATTATGATATGTATACTCTTCAAAGCTTAAATCCCAAAACTTCTGTTGTTCCTCTGTGAGTAGAATTGGGAAAGGTTCCTTAAAATCCCCGAGATTTTGGTCGTGGACTGAAAACAAAAAAGACGAAACTTAACAACGATCAATTTCACTTAACCTATGAAAACTTGGCAACAAGTGCTGGGCACAACGTCCAAACGACCCAAAGATCACCTATGTTAAGAAATGAAAAACGAAAGTTAGACTATGTTTATTATCCAAAAATACGGAGTGTAAACAAAGCTTTGTACCAGCCAGCTTCTTGTCTTACACCCGTTGTTGAGTCGGAAGATTTTTGCACCGCTATCGACCGAGCGGAGATCTTAGCACAATATAGCTGGGTTGGTATACACATCTCACTCTTGCCACTTGATACAGTATCTTTTCAGGCTCTTTTCGCGGAGAAAAGCGTAGTATCATTTTTGCTCTTTTCTGGGAGAAAAGTTTTCCTTGCTGGTTGTTTTCATGATTATCGTGCAAGTTGTCAGAAGCATGAACTCAGTCAAAACAGGAATTACGCTAATCGCGGCGTCTTAGCATTCGTTATTTCGTTAGGCTTCTTTCGAGTTTTCAGCGATTTTTGGTTATGACATCACCGGCCACGATCAAAAACGAGAGAAAACTCGTGCAACTGACTTGACAATGAACGTTTGATGTTTTCGCTGATGACTTCATAATCTACAAAGGATGTGCAAAGCCAGAAAAGGACAGACAGGCCTGAAAAATCAATCGTATTGCCGCGCAAAAATTTTTACAGCAAACACCAATTTGCTGCCCCGACGGCAAGTGTAAAGTGTGCTGTTTCTCAGATTGTTTTAAGCATGTTCCAACAGCAGGTTCCAGATATGTAGCAAATTACCACATTAAAGGTGCAACTCTACATGGAAATACATAGCCTAGTTTCCTTTTTGCAGCTGTAAACATTATCGAACCAACGCTTGCGTTCCGTATGCACAAGAATGTCGTGCTCTCGCATCTGTATTTCAAGAAAAAAAATACAAAAAATAACTTATAGGAAAATAAGAGTGAAAGCAAACTTCACGGACAACAGGCACCATTTAACTGGCGACATGTTTGCTTTATTCGTTTCATTGTAGAAATGTTCGAAACCATCGTTCGAAATGGTGGTCATTTGACGAAAAAGTGCCGGACGGTAATGCTCACGAGAGCCCGTCAGTCACGTTGTGCCCTGTGTTGGGAAGGGTTCACTCGGATTTGTCTCACTTTCCACAGTTTACTTTTCAAATCCTGGTCTCTCCGGGAGGTCCATGACAAGACGAAAGTGAAAAGCGTTTGTGTGTTGTACGGGCAGTTTGACCTTTCGACGTTAGGGTGTAGCATAAAGGAACTGTAAGATTTAAGCAGTCCTTTCTCGCTAGGCGCCCTACTCCCGCTTTGCATCGTTAATATCTGGAACTATCAAACGGATCCACCAACGGCAACCGTACGAAGATAATAATCCGTTGTTACCTCTTGACCGGATCAATATTCGACTACGTGCCCAGACACTGTCAAAAAGGGGCGCCCAGACGTTGTCAGAAAATCAGAACGTGCGGGTGTCTGCGGATAAGAAATGGTTGCAGGTAGCACGGGAAGGAACAGACGATCTGGGGCAACGTTCAGATCTTATCTTGCTGTCACGCCCAGGTCTCGCGTCGCTGACTCAACTTGCACGCAAAGGCGAACTGCTGAACGGTAAAAGTTCGCTTCGCTCTCCAAACAATCGATCGCACATTTTGCTTGAGTTACATCGCTGAGGTTTGAGTTGTGCAAGTACGGGCCTAGCATTTCTGAGTCAAGCACGTTTGCGACAGTCAATCCAGTGTAGAATGAAAATACAGGGTCATTGGAATGGGGTAGCTCTTGGAAGCTGTTTGGTATGAAAACAAGCAAACACGAAATTTGCCCTCAGTGTCTTCTTGACTTGATGCTCTGAAAGAGATGAGCATATTATGAACTCGTAAATAATCGTTTCGTTTTGGACACAACGCTTTTTCCGGGAAGGAAGATCGTTTTGAGTATTTTCTGAAAAACAGTTGAAAATACACCAATTGTGTGCGTGTAAGACCCTAAATGTGCGTACGCGCACTGGTGATACCAGCAAGACACGAATCGCGAGGCGAAAAATAAACTGTTGCGCACTGTTCAGACTACAAAACAAGAGCTAGTGCGAAGTATTCTAATGGTTCTCAGTTCGTTAAAATTTGGCTACTAGGAGATCACTTATATTAAACGCACTTCTTACTCCTCTTGCCCAAGATCGATAGGTGGTTTAATTATGCTCACCCACCTCCCATTTTTCGCATGTCTAGGATCCTGCGTTGATTATTACTGCGAGTTGTGTAGCAACGGTAAGAAATTAATTGTGTTGCAGGAAGGCGCCAAATATTAAACTTGGTTCATTCCAAACAGCACGAGAAATTTGACGTTTTGTATTTTGCTTACAGCAATTATAGAGATCCAAGCTGCCGGTATCAACAGTGTTGTCAGATTCTGGGCACCAGAAGCAGGATTATACTTAGCAATGAATGACAAGGGAATGCTCTACGGAACGGTAAGCAGTGTGTTCGAAAATTTAATGTTAAGTGTCCATGAGCCGTTCAGAATTTTTATTGCCGTGGTAACACTTGAAATCAGATTATAAATGTGAAGCCACTTGATTGTGGCACGTCCGCGTTTGGGCTGCGTTTCCACTTTTTTCCAGCTAGCTGATTCAGACTTCAACGTTACCGGCAAAGCAACGTTGACCTGAAACAACTTATTCTGCCCAAGTGATTCCTAAAATAGCCATTCTCTCACTGTGACTTTCAGCGCGACAACCGGAGTCTAATAGCACAAAGACCGTGTGAAGTTAGTCTTGGAAATGGTTGATAATATCCTCAGATTACGGTGAATGACTACTGTCGTATCATCCAGAATGTTCGTCATATATTTCAAACCCGCCGCGGGAAATTATGAGGTGGAAGCTTGATCTTCACTGCGCGGGAAGATCCTGCCTCCCAGCATCAGCATACATGCATGCTACTTTGATGCTACGTTGTCATGTCCTAAATGTCGGAACTAACTGAATGATTCACATGTTCGCAAAATCACGCAGTGACTACCTTGCGCAGTGATGTGTAACGCAGCGATCGAAAGTCATCGATATAACAAAAACACATTTTGACAATAGCCCATTGTAAAAACATGCATGAAGCTAGTTTTAAGTATGTTTTTCTGATCCGGAAAAACGTCTTCGACAGAAAAACCAACTCATCAATTCAAACTTGCAGTTGGAGTACTTTTTTTAAAACTTGCAATCGTAAGAAAATACACTATATCTATCGAAAATAATTATTTCACTATGATCGTATCAGAGTGTATGTTTTGCCTGTACTATGGAGGCATCTTCAGCACATATTGAAATAGAAAAAAGTTGAGTTTTTTTTCAACACTTAGTGCTGAACGACGCAGCGACTCCCAGCACCAGGCCACGTATCAACAACATGTTTTTCAAACGGCCCCTGGCCAGGCAGTAGGCTTAACAAATGACCCTTTGATCTTTGGGGTCGGCCTTGACAAGGGCGCTCCCAGGATTTTCACGCTGACTTGCAAGCGTGTAACGCTAATTGTCTGTTTGGCCGATGATACCGTTGCAAAAAAGGGCTGGGGCGCAGCTCAAACCACAGTCCAGCGCAAAGAATTATCGTTCGAACCAGATTACTGTGTTGAAATTTAATGACGTTTTGTTTTTTGTGAGATATCATGATTGGTGAATTTTTTGTTTTTGTGCTGTCGTTTTCCTGCAATGAACACAAAAACGTAACAACTTTAGTTTGCACAAACGTTTTGAGTGTGGACCACACAGTGTTTCACCGAATTAAAATCGGACAAATGTTTAACAGTAAAAGAAATAACGAAGAAATTTGTGCAAAGCAGTATGACAAAAAGCCCCGACTGAAACTGGCGAGACCTTTGACCAGCAGATTTTTACAGAAGTGAAACCTATTCTGTGCGCCTTTAAACCAGTACTGTGCAGAAGGCTTTACCGTTTAACCACCATATCCACGAGCAAGCGGCAAATTGAGCTAATACCATCGAGTATATTCATCGCGACAGGCAAAACTAACTCATCGACAGAAATTTAATCTTCTCCAGCCGTTTTTTTCAATCCTAACTATAATTTATAGTGTAGTCTTTTGTTTACCATTTGATGCTTTATCTTTACTTTAATTCAACCGGGTGCAATGCTTGACAAAAATTTCTTTATGGGAACATTTCTGGTTTGTTTAAGCATCAACCTATACTCTTATTCAATCTTTAGGCTACATCAAAATTTAGTTGTGAAGTTATGTCGTGAGTCAAGACCATCCAGCTTCAGTATTGGTCCCATCACCGTTACGTTCTTTGCCACAGGCGCATCCCCTCAGATGGTTTTCACCGGAGGGAGAAAGCTGAACTTTCTTGTAGGGTTTCATATAAAATAAAAAGTAGAAGGGGGCTTGCTGTTTGTTTCAAGATAACACCCCAAGCTTTCCATGGAGACAAACCTATCTTGTTATTTTTTTCACCCAATCCTCCAAGAAAACAAGGAGAAAAGATAAAACTTGCAGTTGTTATTGTTGTTGAAATTCAGCAGGTAGTGCACGTGCAACTATATCAGCTACGTTGAACTGGAGGTGTCGTTGTTTCTTTTATAAGTTGCAGTGCGTTTGCATGCACGAACGCGAAGCTAACGTCGTACAAACCAACTTAACATTTTCGTGTTTGGGCAGGAAAACTGCAGTGCTCACAAATGTGACTTCGTGGAAGAAATGAACGCTAGATTCTTCTGCACGTACCACTCATTGCAAAGAAGCAGGGAACATCCTGAGAGTAAAAACTGGTACGTGTCCATCGGGCGCTCAGGCAAGCCCCGCAAAGCCAAGCGGCTCAACGCCACACGCATGGCCGTACAGTTTCTCTCGCTCCATCTCTGAGAAAAGTATGGCTGGTGTCCAGCCATTTGCACTATACCTTTGCCAAGGAGCAGGAAAACTACGACTGCGTGAAAGAGTAGCAGCTTGGAATGGAAATAACCCGGTTGCTTATCAACAACATGCAATGGTAGGGTGTTGTTGCAGAGCGAAGAAACAGCTTTCTGATGTCAAGTATGCCTCGTATGCAGCACGAAGTACATTAATGCTACACCAGATGCAATATTTCACATAAAGTGCAAACAATGTGGGAAGATTAAAAACCTTCACACAAACACCTCAATTTTCAACCACCCTTAATCATATTTTCCTGCTTCCTGAACGCAGCTGCGAGTATGGACTTGTGGCAATGTGCTGCACAAGGCAATATCTGATCTACGCTATAATTATATCTTTGCTAGCAGTGAAGCGAATTTGCACTGACGCAAGTCATATCTCAAATTTGTCAGTGAAAAAACGACAAATTTTATTAGATTCCCCATTTCTTTCATTTTTCATAAGAACATTCGTTTTACCACCTCACTCACTTCAGTTGTGTTGGTTTTTTTACCATTCAAACCCTTGCTCAATCTGTATATGTGCAGCGACAACTGCTGGTGTTCTTTTTTTCAATTATTTGCTGCCTCTGACATTTCTTCAACGTTTGTAAGCATTTTCTTTCAAAATCTAAGTTTGTTCCGTTCTATTTTCCGTTTATCATCTGTTTGACACGAGAAAACATTGTTTCTATGCCTATTTCTCGCCTCGCCTCTGTTAATTTTTCGCAAAGTGTGTTATTTGTACTTTATGTGCTCAAACTTACTTGTCCGTCACAAATAATGTTAACACATCAAATTATGTTAACAGGTATTTGACGTGTCAAGATATTATCGCCCTTTAATTTATTTCGCTTTGCATCATATCGACTGTGGTAACTTGCAACCCACACGAAGTGATTATGACGTCATTGTCGGGAAAACGATTGAGCCACTTGCGGCTTGTGAAATACTGCAACTCTTTGCAGTCCTGCCAGCCAGTTTGGAGAAAAAGCTGCGTAGCTGATATCCTGGTGCCGTTTCAAAACATTATAAATAATTCGAACATTTTTGACAGTGCTTTTGGAATACACTTTCCAAATTGTTAATTTCCAGAGCATAGCCATAGAAACATGAAGAGCCAACATTTTTAGAGCGTTTACCACGTGCTTGGACCAACTTGCAAAACTTGCGAAAAAATACGTAAAACAAGCACCCTATATAATGTGCTGGTATTTGCACACGGCATGGATTTCTACAACGCGATCATAGTCCTTAAATCAATGCAGTTTTGTTCCAACAGATTGTCATTTTATTCACTTCATTTGTTGCTTTTTTTTAATGTTTTGCCATTTTCCGTGGGACTCAACCATTTTGCGCAAAACTTCGTCCGTTTGGTGAGCTTCCTTGATTCTCAGCAAAGTTTTGCCTTCCCAAATCTTTCTGCTACCGTTAATTTTTTGCAGCATCGGCGCTTTTGTCTTTTCGAGCTATACACGGCTATGCTCCACCTACATCAACTATGTCCCACAACGCGTGGTGCAAACCGCAATACGAACTTGACAAACGGCAAACTTTAAACTATTGATAAAATTCTCTAAATTCTCTAAACTGGCCGGTAGATTTGATGCTACTGCTGCACTTTGGACGATTTCTATCAGACGAACATCTGCATAGGATGATTAGTTTTCAACACTTAACATCTTGATGCACTAACCGTAAACGAAAGAGCAATCGACGAATCGAGCGAAGTATGTGGTGCTCCTGCTTGTGACGTCATAATCTCGACAAAGAGGAGTCAACTCGATGTAGCGATCTTCCCGTTTTACAAGTCAAAGCCACCAACTGTGCTGCTGTGCCATCAAGAAAGACGCAAAGAACAAAACAAAGAGTGCTGTTGGTTTTGATCAGCGAAGTTAGTTTTTTTTGCAGAGAATAGTCGCAATCGTAAAGGCAAATGGCACACCGTCACTTTGAACTAAAACAACATTCGGCACAATTAATAAACAGTTTTTAGCTTGAGGAGTGGAATTTGTGCTGACGTTTGCAACTGATTTTGAATTAGAAGTAAATGTTTCATTCCTTAGATCAGGAGTTTCCAATCTGGGGTATATATGTATCTGAAGGAGTACATTTAATGTGAGCAATAGAAGGGAAAAGTTATTCATATATTATTTATTTCAAAAAATTTATACATATTTCGGTGAATATTATTTTCAAAAATCATTAGATGCTTATTATTCAATACATCTATGATTATTCGTGATCAAATATTTTGTCACAAGAAATTTTAGAGGTACATGCTCATCTGCCGAAATGCTGAAGGAGTACATGGTCAGAGAAAGGCTGGAAACCCTTGATTAGATTTTAAGGTAATCAAACGGTGCAAAACAGGTGCTTTCCCAACTAAATTAAAGTCTTATTTACCAAAGAATTGTTGTACTCAATATACACAGCCTTAAAGAGGGGAAAGCATGGAAAGGTTTTCACCAGCACGATAGCACGCACTTGATCAGAGAATATAAATCGGTGATGTAGAATAAACGAATGCCAGAGGAATGTGTTTCCGCAACAGCAGAGGCAAAACTGGACCCGGATTTTTTTGATGAGGCCGTAAAAATGTCCCCAAACAACATTTCCTTCAGTAAAATAGAAAGTTAAAAGCAAACAAATGGGTATTATCAAAACCCTTCAGCATTAGTAATCTGCCCAAATTTTTGTTCTTCCTCCTAATTTAAGCGTAATTAGTGAAAAAACACGTCTGCTATTTTACTTAGTATATATATATTTGCTTTTACATTTGGTGACGGCAATTGGTGGAAGGCCGAAGGCCGGAATTTTCTTCTTGCAGAGGCAGCTGAAGTAAACGCTTTTGCGCAAGTGGCGATAAAGCAATTCACTCAGTGACCGTGTAGCGCACAGCCGACCTTCCAATTGAGAGGCGGGTTCTTCACCACTAACCTATTGTTTTGTACATTCAGTATTATCCTGCTTAACCGGATTTCTGTCTCGCAACTTTATACTGATGCCTATTCCATTTGCAAACCGAAATGGGGCGCAGTAACACAAAAGAGCGCAATTACCTGCAAAGGTATCGCTTCAAGACGTCTCCTGGTGTTTTGGGAACTGGGAAGCAGTTGCACAAAATTGCCCTCTGCGGGCAACGTATGCCTGCGTGCATGTACAACATGCGTTTGTGCGCAACGTCGACAATCGCGTCACGAAGTAGCAGGGAACGCTCTCTTGCTCGGAGTTGTGCTGGTGGGACGAGCGAAGTTTCAACAAGGAGCGAAATCCTCGTAAATACTTGCGAGGAATCAAAAGCATGAAAGCGACCTTCTACAGATATTGCCTCCGCAACCCTCCTGACAGGGAAATGCGTTTTGAAATTAATGATTTAATGCAGGGGTCTCAAACACGCGGGCCACATGCGGCCTGCGGGCCCATTTTGTGCGGTCCGCGATGCTTTTCAGAATTTTCAAATGATTACCATTTACATTAAGTTATTTATTTTATCATTTAAAAGTGCTCGGCCAGCAAGTGAACAAGTTCCTCTCAATAACAAAGGTGGAGATGGCTAGAAATGGTTTCCCTATAACTTACAATACCTTTCGCAGGCAATAAGATGTAAAGCTGTTTCTAGTAAGGTTCATGTAAAAGCTGTTTCAATGTTTCTATTAAGGCTCAGGTACCGCCGTTTTTGCGTCAGCGTCACAATGCGGCCCTCCGGTTACTTCATAAGTCATCATTTGGCCCACGGAGCAATTTGAGTTTGAAACCCATGATTAAATGAATGAATAAAACCACACAAGCGATCGCAGGAGTTTTCTTGAACCTGCAGCGTACTAAGGGTAAAAGAACTCTGTGCTATAATCGTCGGCAGGTTTGCTTCCTGGAGGAAGAGAACTTAACAAATTTTGTTGTCGAGAGCCAAATGAACAAAAGTTTATGAATCCAGCCAGTCACTTACCATCTTACAGTTTTTCCGGTAGATTTTGGCGCATACTTATCCACTCGTATATTGCTTAACAAATAATAGATAGTATACAAAGCAACGATGCGGAAATGCAAGCACTGAAAAATCTAATCTACATCGCTGAATGGAGACACTTTGACTGCGTTGGAGACTCAAGCAAAAGAACAAGCATTTATAATCATATCATATTGAATGCACTGGCAATCATCTAGCAAAATAAGTTAAAGAAGTCGAGTACCTGTCGCTAAGTTAGTTCATTGATTAATTTCATTGGACTTCATAGCCGATTTGCTTCTGGGGAAAGTCGTGGGGGAGTGTTTCCTTTAAGGTGCGCAATTGCGCAGATAGCACCAGACAATTTGCGCAGTGCTATCTCATTTCCGCGCACTTCCAACATTCTATATTTAATACGGTATACATATATCGTATAGCCCTTTTAACGTTGGGAACGCTTCACTGGTTGCGTGTCTGCATGGTTGCGCAGTTGAATGCGCTTCATGCGCAACAAAACAAACGTTTGCTCAATGTAGAAATTTCTTTAAGGGAACACTGTCGCGGGGCAGCAGCCTGAGGAAGACACGAAATACGTCACTTGCATTTAAAAGGTCTATAAGGTTTTCTATAGGCTTTAGAGCAGGGGGGGGACCTGCGGCCCGCGGATCAAATGCGGCCCGCGTGAAGATTTGATATAGCCTGCACCAGAATTTTCGATACCTAAGTTAGAGTACATCATCACGTCAAAACGAAGCAGCATGATAAGGAGGTACGTAGTAATTCAGAAGAAGTCACTCTAGTAGGTATCTTTTGGGCATTCTCACGATTTTTCTTAAAATCCCTAGTTTTGTGGGGTCTTTGCCAGTTTCCTTTGCCCCTCAGTTTGCCCCACTTTTCCAGACCTCCCCTGTCATTTTGCCAGGCCTCCCCTGTCGCTCTGTCGGTTCCCTTGTTGGTTTCCCCTGTCAGCCCGCCCTGTATCCATGAGCTAAGATATCTATTTTGTCAGGCCTTATGATACGTTTGTCGTGAGAACTTGAGAGGGCTATTTTGTTGATTGTCTCTGTATAGATTTCATGTTGATGACTCCGGAAGATATTCATAGTTCTTAGTTGTTGTCTTCCGGAGAATAAACATTTTTTGAAATCTTCGAAACTGATGCTTTTTTGACGACTCCTCTCTTGATGCCCTTACACTTTTTTTCTTCTTCACCATCGAGTTTCTTGATTGCGTAGAGTTTTACTCGTAATCCGACAAACTCTGTGATTATTTCACCACCAGGTTCATCCTTAAACATTCCTGGAACCTTCTTGTTGATTCCTGTTGGAATGCTCAAAGGATGGTTTGGTGAAAAATTTGAAGGGTTGAATTTTTGTTGGGCGTCAGATGAAATATCTTTGTAGAAATCTTCTGTTTCGATTTCATAGCAAAGACTGTCAGTGTCTGTGAACAACACATTTGCCTTGGATCCATATTTTTTCTTGATGTTATTATAATGAAACTCATACATCAAGGTCTTTGACAAACCAGGATACTCATTCCGAGATAGACCGGTTTGTTGAAGACTAGTTCTGTCTTCTTCATGTGCACTGCGACAAGATTTTCACTGAATACAGTGCAGTGATCAAAGTTTGCTTTTGCAGCACATTTTTTCAATGACTTTTGGTTATTGACCAGTCGAATATTCACTCGGTTTCGAATATTTTCCATCGTCTTTCCAAAGACGCTGTTGTTCATGAGTTTGAAAAAATCTTTCTCAAACTCGTTTTGCGCCTT
>JGI24022J15233_10001422_pt1 | contig 19927 bp, 13 predicted proteins | sample Ectturendosymbi2_FD_15233 | JGI IMG/M metagenome (IMG submission 15233) | reverse complement strand
TACAGGACCCCCTCTAGCTTCTGGGTCCTCGTCGAAATTTGTAATGCTTGTTTGTACATTATCAAGCATATAGATAAAACACACACCATGCTAAGATTTTTCATAAGCTCTGCAGTTGGAGAAAGCGACCATCAATTTTGGGCTTGATTACAGAAAAACTTAGCGTGCGTACTTTCATCATCCAGGGCCCCAGTACGTCCCGGGACTGGGAACAATGTACTTCTTGTACTCCTCTATCGTAGGCCCTGTAACAAGGTGATAAAGCGGCTTTGCAGAACATCATGGGCCAAAAAAACACCCGGTGAGGCTTAGTTTTATATTTCTTCAACTACTCAACCTTGAAATTGTTTTGCTAAAGTACCAGCGATTGCGCGATTCGATTCAATGACTTCATTCGTCTTGAGTCACGAATTACTACAGTTTGATTTGACTTTAGTAACGGCTTGTCGAGATGATGTGATGCCGTTGAATTAAGTTACATATTTTACAAAATTTAAAATGGCTCAGACTAGCCTTGGAATTGAGAAGCGTGAAGAATCCTTTTCAGTTAGTGTATGTGCTCCACTTATTCCGCTGCTTTATTCCCACTTTTGTGAAGTGCATATACCAAGCTTGCACAACTCAGAAAGCGAGAAGGGCCAAATTGGTCAACATAAATATGCCGCGGGCCGCAAAAATCTGTTTCATTTCGTTGTAGAGATTTCGTGGTAGTTTGGAATAAATTGTGGAACGACAATTAATTGTCCGAAGTCAGGCTTTTGTAACATTCCCTGCAAGTGAGAAAGTTCTCGTGGGACGTGTGTTGTGCAGGCTTGGCATATGCTAAAGGAGAACCATCGGCTGTGATAAAGTCTGGATTTATGAAATTTGCGCTGTCTTAAAGTTTTTTTAAAGGTTGTATGTATGGCAGAATGGAAAGGAATTTTTCAATTGCCTTCTATCGAAAGGAACGTTTTCTCAGCAAAGAATCAGACACTGTCATGATGTACGTATTTAACAGAGTATCTGTTTCACCTTTTGAGTAGGCATCACCAGCTGATTTCAAACCGGACCAAAAAATATTTTTGATACCTGCCCGACAACTGCGTCTATGAAAAAACATATTTTTAAAGTATTTTTTAAACATTTATCTCATTTAAACAGGTTTCTGGAACTCCTGAAAAATCCTAGGACACTTCATTTTTCCCACTATCTCCCAACTATTTCAGCACCTAAAAATCCTCCAGTCACAACAAGCCTGCAGCTTTGTGATGATGAAAGTACAGAAAGCACATGAATAAAAGGTAAAAGCATATGAAATGATATCTTTAATTTTGCCATGCATAATGTATTCATAATAGTTGCGTTGCCAATAATCTACAGCATTTTGGGTACTTTGAATACATTTGACGTAAAAGTGCGTGTCGAACTACTTCCGAATTTTAGACATTACGTATTTTTGAGGAGGTAATTGTATGTGAGGCTGCAAATGGTCGCTAGCGAAAAATTATTGCTTCTGAAACAAGAATTTAATCAGTTTTTGCTTGAACTTTGTTGTCGCTAGTTTGCAGCTAACTTTGCAGTAATAGGTGTATGATATCTACCACAGCAAGTGAGTCCTATGACCTGGCCTCTGTATCAATATCCGTTTTTATACGTCTCGGCCTCGAGAAATGCAGGTTTCGGTTTCGAGCCCTTTGTCTGAGGACCTTGGATGTTTTATAGACCCGGCTTAGTAGTTCCAGCAATGTTTGCTACCGACCTTATTTTCCCGAATGTAATGACCAATAGAGTTGGCAAAAATAAATGGCAAGTGCCAGAATTGAAGATCAGAAGTACTGGTGATATTTTTATGATGAATTCAATCTAACGATGCGACTAAGTTTTAGGTCTGGAGTATCAGTCTCAAAAATAGCCGGTAGATGTAAATCAGAAGCTCCGAACAGAGGGTGACAGGGGTATTTAAGTGGTCCTCCCGTTGCAGCATTGCCTGAAATGCTTACTAAGCATGTCGCTACGAGAGCAACCACTACTACCCGTTCTGGATGTGTTCGGCGCGGACTGGGTATGCCTTTTTCAAGGCGCGGCCGCGTCTCTGCTGCCGAAGATAACCGGAGATTGCCGAAGATAACCGAAGACCCAGCATACTCCAGCTGAACACTGATGGGATCACCACAATCAAGATCAGCGTCATCGAGCAGCTAGCCTGCAAGAACAAGGCACATGTCCTTGTCCTTCAGAAGTCCCACTCTCTAGAAGATGGGCCTTGATTCTTGCGTTTTATTGCACTCACGACACTAGAAAATAATGCTTATTTCCATGGGCGTCCGCAGAAATTTTTCCAGAGGAACAACGTCGATATATTGCACATCCTTTTCAGGTTGCTGACAATACAATGCAAATGGATGTTAGCAAAAAGCTTTACCCTTTCTACACCACAAAGAAAATGCCTCATGTTACAGCAACAGTCAAAAAATGCGCTTCGTTGGCAGAAATAGCCAGGTATATTATGATAATTTACACAATAAGCCATCTGCAGATTTTCAAAGCAGGGTACTTCTTTTCAAAGAAGCATTGCCATGGTCTTTAACAAAAGAAGTATTGCCATGGTCTTCAACGAAGCCACAATATATGACTTTATTTTACCTAACAAGACATGACATCGTCAATTAGAAACAAGAGTTACAAATGTCTGAGATCTCGTCCAAGCGATCCTTTCAATGAAACATTGCTCGTCTTTGCTGATTTTTTCACGGCGAACATGAGTGAATCACAAGCTCATCAGTGCATGACATCAGAACAGTGAGCCTGGCTCTTGTGCAGTGTGAGTGTCAAATAAACTGTTATTGCAAGAATTATATCAATTAATCGGAATTAAGCTGCTGACAGGTTTTCTAGAAATTTTTGGTTCTTAGTCCCAATTTCCAGGGGAAATGTCTCTTTGCTTCCCCCCTGTGGACGGCCATGCTTATTGCATCAAAATAAAAATCATCAGTTCCACTGAATTTCGAAGTGTCACAGTCAAGATTCAGTTACTTTCAAGCACAAATTTAGCCATGTAATGACATATCCAGAAACAAATAAGGGAAAAACCAGCTTCACACCCTAGATGTCACTTGCATTATGATCGAATAACTGACTATTTCTTTGCAACTTCAATATCAGCCAACTTCTTTGGAATAGCATGTGGAAAACGGCATATTAGCGAATAAAATTTTGGAAGTCTCAAAGGTGGATGAGCAAATTCGTCGATTTTCTGTTGTCTTGTCCAAGTCCAAAATTCCGACTTATTTTTACATCACAGAATTTTTTATATAGACCTGGATTGAAGGACCGCACTAAAAGCTTGAGATTAAATGTCATGATCTACGTTACAAGTGCACCTTGTGTTTGTCAAAATCATTGGATCTTTGTTGCAGAACCTTTTCGCAGGTTTTCCATGTTTGACAATGATCTCTAAAATGAACTGCGCAACAGCGTCGTTGAGAACTTCATCGGAAATTCCAGCATCTTTCAGGCGGTTATTTAAAATTGGTGTGCTGCAAAAGAAAGTTTTAAGTAGGTGAACAAAATTTGCAAGACGGTTTGTTGTGGACGTTGTCAACAACGGTTGACAACAGTTGGCAATCATCAAAGCAGGCCTGCACAACAACGGCCCGGGGACAGCGTGCGGCCCGCTAAAGCCTATCTTGCGGCCCGCGAGTGCTTTCTCAATTTTAGAAAATGTTGCAAAAGCTCGACCTCGAATAAGTAATTGTCGTTCCAGAATTTCTTCCATACTGCAACGAAACCTCTACATCGAAATGAAATAGACTTTTACGGCCCGCGGCAAATTAATGTTGATAATTTGGTCCTTCGAGATTTCTGAATTGTGCAGTCCTGGTGTAAAGCCAAAGATGCCACATACTACAACGAGTCGATTTATGAACTTATTGAATGCAAGAAAAAAGCTGTTTAAACGAGCAGTTTATTAGGGTAAACTTAAATGAGCAGTTTACCCATTTTTGCATTTTTGGTATGCAGTGGCTATGCTAGAAGCAAAACTCGGGAAGAACCACATTTTTACTCTCATTTTATTACTAATGCAGTCACTTGTATTATGGCATTACAAAGGCATATTTCGTTGCAATAGGACTAACTTCTATTGGTATCAGAATTTGATAAGCTAGAAACAGCTATGGGAGATTTGCCCAGGTGAGGGACTCTTAACAGATCTGATCAGCCTAAGGTTTATTACTTCAAGTGCAAAGTGTGAATTCCGCGCCCAGCATGACCCTTCAAACTATAGACTCGCGAACGACATATCGCCTTCAATTACACCAAGTGGAACTTTGTGTCTTTTCCTGACTCCGCCTTCAATGATTTCAACTCTGATCCTGTTTTTTTTTTGCAAAAACGAGCGACACTTCTGCTCTACACATCTCCGAAATTGAATCAGAACACAAAAAGTTCTTAAGAAATATTTTCAGCCTGAAATAGCTTTTTCAACTTCAAACGTGCTAACTAATACTACATCCGGCATAATTTATGAAGTTGTAGCTGCTATTCGATATTTCAGTATTTACAAATTGGTTTTCAATATTGTCTGGTGACTTGTCAAACGTAGTCGGTTACTTTTGCTTTAACATACACTTAACTGTTCCAGAGTTCAAATCAACGTTTCCAATTGCTAAAAATTCAATTTTCGTTTTCATCAAACCTTTCCAATGACGTATTTAAGCCTTTATGGTTTAAGCTAGTTAACGTTGGATATATTAGCTCAGTTTGAAGGTCCAAAGTATCTATGTTGTAGAAATCTGTGCACATCACGGTATAATGGCAGCAACGCTCATGCCGATTCCAGCGGTGTTTGCAAACAAAACAGCTAAAGCTATGATCATGGTTGACCAAAACGGCGAAGTTTATTTGTAGAAACAGAGTCGTACTCGATGTTGTAAAATGTAAACAGAGAACCAGAATGACTGTAAGTGGCATACAACGACCACACCTTGGTTACTAAAGCTTGTTGCAACCAGGGTTGTGGAGCCAGAACCCAAATAGCAGGATCCCGCTCCAGCTCCAGGCATGTAAAGTTTTTTTGGCTCCAGCTACAGCTCCAAAATGATTTGGTCCACTGAAAACTGAGAACTATTGTATTATTTGTGCAATTGTATTGTTGCACCAAACTGGTGGCTGTCGCAAAATGATACATTTTATGTGTAGTGGGATATATGCAAAATAGTTTGAGAAGCCTTACCTACACACAAACGAAGATAATTAAGCACACATACGGAAATCCATGCTCGCCCCGCAATAAGCTAACTCGCTTGCCACAAAAACCAAGGCTGTGGAACCGGAATCCAATATTAGGCTCCGGCTACATCTAAAAGATTTTGGCTCCGACTTCAATCATCTAAAATTGCTTGGGCTCCGGCTCCACAGTCCTGGTTCCAACAGACGTGAGCGCTTATCACAGAAAGGAGAGGTTGCTTCAGCAGCAAAAACGAGCAACTGCGCACAGGCTGTGATGTTTGTTTTCCTAAAAACACTACGACGACGCCGAAGTTTTCTGTGTCTAATCTATTGGCTAAACGACAAAGTATTTACGCCAAACGGTTTTCAGTGACGAATGATTTCATTCCAACAAAAATCATGGTAAATAAAGCATTCATTCAACTGCACATTAATGCGAAAGTTAGTTTTACGATCTAGCTTGCGTCCAGCATGGAACCAATAGCAGGCTTTATGTGTTGTTTTGAAACCATAATCTGTAACAATAAAAGAAGTATTTGTCAAAGGTTTGTTTTGTGGGATATCTCAACGTCAAAATGTTCTCATGGAAACCATCAACACTTTGTGGCCGCATGTTCGAATCAAATTTTGAAAATCTGACAACATGACCCCCTATAAGATTTCTGAATCAGGTTCGGTCAGAGAGTTTGAAGAATTACCAAGCACTGAAAGCAGGTAACATCCCATTATATTTCATAATATGGCAAAGACTGTGTTAGCAAAGATATTGCAATCACAGATAGTTCTGCTTTCGTCACACCAAGAAGAGTCTTCCGCAACTATTTTATATCTTACGTAAACAAATTTAATAAATACGCTATTTTCGATGGCACGAAATTAAACTGTAATAAAATGTGAATCAAGTCTCTCTTCTGGAGATTGCTTTCATTTTGTTTGTTTGCTGACGTTTCGTCCAACTATTTAGATAGGCTTTATCAAGGCAAACCACCTTTCATGCAATTTACCAATAACAAAAAAGCAATGGACAATGTGATGTACACCGACAAGAAGTCAACATCTGAAGGAACTGAGTGACGGTTGATTAAAACTTGAAGGGGATTTACTTGAAATTAAACCTGGTAGCAACTGCTACGAGAAACATATCAGCAGAAAGAACAGCATTTGTTGAAGAATGAAGGACTTATGTGGATCCAAAGTACTTGCATGTACACGTAAGTACTGTACTTAAATGCAGGGCAAGGCATTTCTATAACCGTAAGTCTTAACTTTTCACCTACAAAGAAAGATACTTCTAAAAGGCTTATATGTGAAATATCTGTTGCATTCATCTGAAGGTGAAGAATTGGCGAGGCACACTGCATGGTTCTAGTTTCTTAAGAATAAAATTCACTATTCGAACAAGGGTATAAGTGAACGTTGGCTGCACAAAAACAAATTTTTGAAATTTTTGGAAGATTCATTTTCCGAAGATGATTTATCCACAATTCGTCATTACGAAAAATTTATAGAAAAGCATACGTAACAATAAATTGTTGAAACATGAAAAGGCATTGCAATCATTACACAAAACAAATTCCCTCAACAGAATAAAGTTATGAAAAATAGGTGGATAATCTGTCTCAAAAGGAATTAACTGAAGATCAAGTTGATGCATCAGCCAGGGTTGCGGATTCGGAGGTAAAATATCCGACTCCGAGTTTGTAAAATCTCCGACCTTGCCTAAATTTCCGACTCCGACTCCTTAACATGAAGGGAATGAAATTTGGCTGTTAAAATCAATGGAAATCGTGGTACACAGCAATAAATCTGCTTCAATAAAAGTTACAAAAGAAATTGTACCATTTCAACAGGAATTCCCAATGTAGGAGTGTGATGTAAAAATAATCCAACTAGGCATCCGCAGTGGGCATCGGACAAAAAAATCCGACTCCGATTCCCAGTGTTGTTAGGAATCCGACTCCGACTCCACCCAAAAACCTCCGACTCCTTACGACTCCGACTCCGCAACCCTGTACCAGCCCTTGGCTTGAATTCCGCTATTGCATCTACAGCAGTACCAGCAAACGATATTCTTGCCTCAGTTGAATACAGATTACGAGGTAATCCTCCCAGTGAAACTGATATAAACAATGGTAAAGTGTCCTCGGCAATCCGGAACAAAAAATGAAGTAAATCAGTTTTGCTTAAAAGAGAACACCGATCTTACAAAAGTTAAATAAAGATCCAAATATAATAATCGAAAAGGCCGACAACGGTAACGTCATCTTATTTTTAGACAAAGATTGTTTTGACAACAAGCTCAATAAAATGTTGGATGATCGAGAAACTTACAAATATCTCAAAATCAACCTTACAGCTTCCACAAGCAAAGAAGTCAGTAAATTCGTTATTAACCTCCTTGATGCTGAAACGATCACATAAGAAGCAAGGTTTAGACTGAAACCTCACATGCTACAAGATGTCGACCATACGGGTTACCTAAATTGCGCGATAACCTACGACCAAGGATGTAGTGCTAACAGAAATGGTGTGGGAAAGCACCCAAAAAACTAGCCATTTTGAAACGGCTTCAAACTCATTTTAAAAGCAAAACATGAAATACGTGTGGGAACGCCGTTCCCACGCGTTCCCGCCAACTACACCCCTGCCTACGACCAATAATTTTGTTTGTAAACTCACCAACCTATGGATTAGCTAAGCAGTTATCCCAGAGGCGAATTTTCATTTTCGGGGCTCTAGGTTATTTTAAATTGTGGGCCTTCTGGAATGTTCGCGACGACTGATGTCATACAATTAGGACCACACGTGCTACATTCATTGAACAAGTTGTTCCAATTCAGAAACATATTGCTTTTTTCTTAACTCCCTCGATATCAGGAACAAAAACAGTCAAAATGAAGCTAACGAAAACGCCAGCGGTAAAGTTATCTGACCACACTCCCATTACGTATTTACCGAGTTCCCTGCGCAATTGCACGGTTTGCAAGTGTCAAGAGTTCGCTCTGAATAAAGCACCTGTACTTCGTATGACACCTAACAGCCTGTTACTGCATATAGTCGGCGATCGGCGATAGACAGGACTTTTGTCTTCAAAATCGCTGATAATTTTGTCATACTTTATCTTTCTAGCTAAAGCGTATTCAACATACAGAATAGCGAGACTTTGCAGCATGCCCTCCCCCAAAAACAAACCTGCTGAGAATTTTTGTATTAATTTTCAACTGTTGGAAAGTAAACGGAAGGAGCAGTCGGTCTCAAAACGACGTCAGTAACTGGCAACGTCATTGACTGACCCCTTCCGAACAAAATTCTTGGAAGCGCTTAAAAGGTAAACTGAGACTGGTCCTTTCATGCCTCCGTGCCTCAATGACTAATAGTTAGTCATGGCAGATTGTGTTATCTAGCTTTGATGGGGAAAGGAGCATTTTTGTGTAATTTAACCGGAAAAGGCTGGATACATTAATGTTTCGATGGAATTGTGTTTTTCGAACACAAGTGATACATGACTAGCATTAAACGATTTATTGTACAATTCAAAGTAAATGTGTTTCTTTTCAAAAGAGATTATCGTTTGCAGTTGCAATATATTGTTTGATTTTTTTCTAAGATGTACAATTTTGTCAGACAACACTACGTTGGCCTATAAATTATGACAACGTTGTTATTTGAAAGTTTTGATATTCTTCAACTTCATAATAAAAACAAATGAGCATAGAAGTATGTTATGGTTCTTATGGATATAATTTGTATTTTATTTGCTGAAAATTCGAAGCAAAAATAAATACAAATATTTTCCGTTTTAAAACATGTATTTTCTTAATGTTTTAACTTTCGTAAAAATTGTGCCTATATATAATAGATCAATTACTAGAAAGGACGCACACTTCAACTTTGCCATTGGCGTCATTACGCACAGATACACCACTGCATCTTGCGCCATTGAATATCTGCAGCCTTAGCTACAGTGCAGGCTGGTCTTGCCTTTACCCCGTATTTTACCCATAAAAAACAATAAGAGATAGACCCGGGATGAACGGAAGTACACTGGCCTTGTGTAATCTGAGAAAGCATCCAGGCGTTTTGTTCCACACATTATACGTAACAGTAACCAAGTCTCAATGCCATAAAAGGAGAATGTTCATCGTCATTCACTTCAATCCTTTGCGCTCATTCTTCTATTTCCAGATCTTTTGTTAGCGGCATAGTAAAAAAACGTGGTTTGAACCAAAACAAAAAGACAAATACAAATGCTTACAAAAATGCTGGAAATCGTCCTTTCTCCCGAAATTTTGGGGCCCCCAAAATCGGGGCCCTAGGCTTAAGCCTTTTTAGCCTAATGGCAAATCCGCGCCTGAGTTATCCTCACTGCTGAAACCACTCACTGGAATATTGAAATATCACATAAAAGTCGCCAGGCTCTTTTGTCTTCTATTACGCAAGAAATAATCCAGAATGATGAAGCAACGGTTTCATTTGATGTCGTACCTTTATTCACAAAAGTTCCCACCCAGTTGGCATTGAACACAACAAAGCAAATGTCTACCATCTGACCCTGATTTGAACAGACGCACAAACTTATCAATCCTCGACTTAATTAAAGGGTTCGCGATTTACTTAAATTTAACAAACTTCACTTTTAGAGAAAAACGCTGCAAACAAATTTTTGGAACCGTGATGGGATCCGTTTCATCAATATTTGCGAAACTAATAATCTTGGAAGACGTCGAAAAACGCGCTTTAGAAAATTTTTCAAACCTCCTCGGATATGGAAAATATATGTAAATCAGAGACGGTCGCGAAGCAGGAAAACCGGAGTTTGCATTTTACGCCAGAGAAGGATCCAGAGTCGACGCTATGGTATGTCCAGGAGTCAATCAAAATGTTTAAAGAGACTTAAAATTTCTGTATTGATACTTGTTGTGGTCAAACAGTATGGAACTGATTGAAACGTGTTTTCTGACCAACGTTAATGCTTTGTCGTATGTCACTGCACTGTGACACTAGTGGATGCAACGAGCATTTCACCGCTATTGATGGTACTCTTTAAGATTCCTGCCTGCTGTATAAGTTGACTGGACCAGTAGGTCATGAACGTTTTCACTTTAATGGATTTATTTTGTTACAGCCGATTCGTAAACAAGTTGTTCTGCATGTGATGCACACAGTAACCAGCACTTGTCACACTATGCATGGGTTGGTTTAGTCTGTTTAATTTAGTACTACAGAATAATCATCAAACTATTATATCAGTGAAAGGCACTACTGTCAATAAAATGACTACAAATCAACAAAATGATGACAGCTACGAAACTATTTTTAGTGCAGCAGATATCGCGTAATCAATCCACAAACAATGAATTCAGCCGTATATTGCAAACAGCCTGTCTTGGGAGGGAATGTTTACGTCAATACTTTCCGCAGGCCCGTAAACAGGGAGGGCGAACCCCCATAGAAAATTTTTCGCCCCCCTGGAAAAATGTGTTGGACATAATTTAAAAATATTGGACATAGTTCAAAAATTTTGGGCCCCTATCGGAACACTTTTCGCCCCTCCTGGTGTCCCAAGCTGGTTGCGGGCCTGACTTTCCTGTTGAAAAATCCGAAACCCGCATTATTATAAATCTATTTTGTTCAAAATGAGCATTTTTTAATGATTTTTTGAATGAACTGCATCAGTGTAATCTCATTCGATCCAAATTGTGATTTACCAACATTATCAAATCGAGCGTTTTCAATTGTGATTACCGCATAGTCAATTATTTGTTGCATCACACAAACATTTGTCGCACAAACGTGTGTTGCTGTTCTGCAGGAACGTTTTCATATTAATTTTTTGTGATTCTTGTTGCACTTATTTTTATGACGCCGGTTATTAAATTCGACCTCATTAAAGCTAAAATTAACTGTGGGCAAAGCGGATTTATTAAGCGAAAACCATTGTATTCCATACTGATGTTGCGAATTTAAGTAATAATCCGTTGAATATAATTAAATCAATTGCCAATAGCACTCCGTTATTACTGTATCACCTGTATGGCTGCAAAGTAGCTTTGAAATAACGTAATTACGACGTCACCAATTCATTTTAACATTCCATATTGGTACCTCGCTTTCTAAAAACATTTCACCTGTTTGCATTTTCGTTTGTAACTGATTGAGCACCTATACAATAAAATACCAATACAACAAGTACTAGTACAATACCAATACAACGCATGTTTCGGCGAGAAGCGAAGTTTCAAATCACTATTGTTAAAACTGGTTATAGTAAATGTTTGCAGGAGTTGGAAACTTTATGTTTGGGATGCAACTGGCGAATCAGGTTTGCTAAAAAAAATATTCTTGCAGTAGTGCAGTTTTCCTGTGTATGGTCTATAGGGCATACCTTAATGCAAAAATATGATTGAATTGTCAAATCAGTCGCTCTTCTTGTAACTTTAGATTTTCTTCACAAGCTTTCTTTCAGCACGAGTGGTTAGTTTTCAGCTACAGGAGTATGGTGGTCGCCAGCCGCTGTACGATCTCTGAAGCACTGGACAGCCACCACAAAGTTTTGTAGAAATGTATTGTTGCATTGTTCACTTTCAATTTCGATTTCTATTAGTTTTATTCTGGATTTGAGTGGATTGCAGTTTAGTCACACTTATGTTTTCACTCAATTCCGGCGTCATCTGACAAAGACGTGGCTCACTGGTAAACCATTTCATGCCAGTTGTCTAGAGCTCATCCCGACAGGAACTAATTCAAATATACCAATTGACTTACGTGAGCAATTCATGTCTCATCAAAAGAATTTTCGGCACGACGTGCGTTTCTTGTCCACATCTAACATCTGGATGGGCGTCAAGCATGGTTCGCATCAGAGTAGTTCCACTTCTGGGCATTCCCCCAATGAAAATGAGTGGCATGTCTTTGTCATATGAATGGTTTATCTGCAAACAATAGAGGTAAGAATAAACATTAAACAAATATCCACGAGTGTAGCAAGCAACACCTGCCGTAATTGGCTAGAGACAAAAACAAATACGAGAACATTTTCAATAAAATGCGTTTGCAACATAAATAACTGTGAAATCAATGAACTTTTAAGTGGCAACGGTTAAACAAAGACAGTCAAGTAGATACAAAAGATTGAAATTCAGGCCGATAGATTTTCATACAACAATACTTTTTTTTATTAAAGGATTCTTATTTGTTTAAAAAACAAGATGTAATTATTCACTCGGTAATTAGAAGGACAAAGCACAAAAGCAAATGGCGTGTCTTATTTCCTCAAAAAGTTTTGAAGTGGCTCCACTACGACTCATGTACCTCGTTGCGTTTCGTCTTTGGTGACGATAAATACCGCTCAGTGCGTTTCCACTTTCGAAACTGCATTGCTGACACTAATGTTCCCACTTTTTTCGAAAAACTCTTTTTTTTCGAAAAAAAACAAAGCAGCCAAAAAACCAAAGCAGCCTCGAACTACGCTTCTGCAGCACCTCGTTCTTTTCCGCTGTTTGATGAATATTTGTCAACTTTTATCTCAGCGGACACTTGGTGACGCTCCGTGGCTTGCTAATCGCTACGGATGGTGCTGCAGACGTTGATGCATACAGAAAGAAAATTTCTTTATACTAACTTTGTAGTCCCTGCGGAGCGACTGCTTTCGTATTCAGTCCTAGATTCATATTCAAATTTGAATAAGACTAGGATTGAAGATGCGTAGTGTTACGTGAAATCGATTTCCTATTACAAATTTGCTGCTGGATTTAAACTCTCAAATTTTGTGGAGACCAGTTACTGGAATAGAGATATGTGCAAGTTTGAATCATCGCAAAAAGATGAAAACAGATCACAGCCGGCTGGTTCCCCGAAAGCTTACAGCAACCCTAGAGTTTGTCAACACACTCTTTTACGACTGAAAACTGACCAGCACCGCTCGCATTCGCTTGGTTTCAAGAAATTCGACACCTGCAGGTTGGCGCCAATGAGTGGGGTCAGAAGTGCCTGGTGGTAAACTCATTTGCAATCTATGCGCGCCGCTTGTGGTAGAGTCAAAAACTGTAGTTTTGGCGCAATGTGGGGATTTGTAGTGAAGTGCAGAATTTTCTGAAGTTTGCTTAATTTGACAATCAGGTTTAGTGATGACCTCTTTTCTAGTCTTTTGCTGAAATTTTGGAAAAATTTGCTTCTTTTTCGTTGTTCTCATTATAGATTCCTTTCACTACAACGGTTTGGATGGCATTTATGAATGTCCTCTCACCCTGTTTTGTGTTTGACCCGCAACAACCTAAACCTGGTGACGCCCTTGTGGTCTGTTGCTTGACCCTCAACATCCAAAAGCTTTGCGTAATGCTAGGGGCCTACGTTCCTTCCTAGACGTCGTCGCCAACGCTTTTATGTCTTCCCCAGACAACAACGCTGCCTATTTATATTTATCCCTACAGACGTGGGCGTCGGAAGGATATTTTCTAGGGGGGCCAATAGTGAATTTTTTCCAGAGGTAGCCAAAAATATTTTACAAGGGAGAGCCAAAAGTAGTGAAATTTCATTTTACCTACTCGAAACTAAGAAAACAACATATTTTTGCTAAAAAATTAGTAGATTGTAGCCTACTCAGGAAAATCACCTCTTCTCTGCAGGAGTGTTCAGCAGGTGAGTTTGAATCTGTCCGGTTCAGAAACACTTCTTTCTTCTCAATAACTGTGTGATATGCATTTCCATTGTCGTTTTGCTTTGAAGCAAACAGATAAACGAAGTAGATGGAGAAGACCCAACAAGTTCCCAGAAAAGTTACTTCTCCAACTTTGGTCCTCGCCCCACGTGTTAAACACGGCCTCAGTGAACCAACCATACTTGTCTAGAAAGCAACAGTGCCATCCAAGTTTTTATTACTGTAGTTTTTATGGCCTGAAACAAAAAAACAATTAGGGATGTAACAAAACATCCTGTTTTCAAGAAATCGTGGTATTTTTAACGGGACAGTGTGTGATAGAATTCACGGATCATTTTTTGACAATTCCAGGTGGTCACATGAAAAACTACAGGGTTTCTTTAAGAGCATCAAATTGTGATCTCATTGTGGCACACTCGCACTTCACCTCGCCTCTACTCGTTTCTGCTCCAGCGTATACATGACGTTGTTGGTTCACTCAGCACCTAATCAATTTCACAACTTGTGATTTAATTATGAAACGCCAGTCCTGGAGAGCGTTGCTGGACACTTGCACCACTTTTGAATCATTGCCGATGTACCCTAATTTCGTTTGATGCTACCTGAACGTTTTTGCTCTATTTTTTCCATTTTCGTTGTCACGTACCAGGGTTTTCCGGAAGGCCGCCCAGGGCCGTTAATAGGAAAATAGACACATTGAGAAAATAAGACGTGGACCAAATAACCGCCCGGGCGGTTATACGGCAGTTGCATATTGCCTGTGTCTGAACAACTCCACATGCACACAACATCCATACACAATAGATGTATGCATAATCCATATTTATTTCAAAGTTTTAGTCAAGGTTATAGTTTTAGTCAAGGCACAAATATCTAAATAGTTTTCAAACTCTGTATAAAGTTGGACATACAGTGTAAGGGAACAGGTACAAATAGTATTCAACTGAAATCTTAGCACCATATAAACGCCCTCCTAAAATAAGTGCCCATGGGCGGACTAAAGACTGGGCGGCCTTCCGGAAAACCCCGGTACTACGGAGGTTTCAGGGAAGTCTCCATAAATAGTGTTTTAACATTGCTGGCAATTTTTAGAGAATGAAGACTATTTTAAGAAACCTTTTAGGGACTATCATTTTTATCTTTACTGAGCACTAGTACCCGGTCGAGACAATATGCTCACCCAGGCCCGTGACCAGCCCGGGGCATCAGGAGGGCTAAGAGTGTTCTGTGGAGGCTCAAATTTTGCATCGATAGCATGTACGAAAAATAAGGTTATACATACAATCAGAGTTTGCACGTACTATAACCTTTCTAACACATTTTTCCAGAGGGTAGAAGCCCCCTGCGCCCCGCTTAGTTACGGACCTGTGCCTACCACTGTCGGAAGTGCAGGATTTAGCCTTAACAGTGTTGCTGGTGGTGATACCCTTTCAAAACAGACCTGTTCATATCAGGCCACTCATAACATACCATACAAAACGGACCACGTTCATACCAGACCTGTTCGTAACAGACCCGTTCATAATAGACCACGTTCATAACAGCCCAGTTTATAACAAGCCACGTTCATAACTACTTTTGGTGCATTTGTAAAATCTTTTTGGTGCTGTTTTACTGACGTAAGGTCTTTTTTCAACAACCTAAACTTTAAATGAGTATTTTTTGAATTATGTTGTCAATTTGGAATGTTCTTTTTTAAAAAAGACATGATCTGGAAATAACTAAAGTCATTGAACAGGTAGGATATAGGAATTTTTTTATTTTGCAGTGTATGCACATATAGATGAAACTTAGACTGCAGGCATACCCATAGAATGCATTTAGTTTATGAATAGATTGCTGCAGGTTTATCAATCACCTTTATCAATGCTGGTTTCTCGCTGGAATCTTATAAAGAACTGAGAGAATGGTCAAGCAATAATAAGATCAAAACTGTCTTTCCCAGGGTTTTATGCGCGAGTAAGCTGAATCAGGCCCGCAACCAGGGGGAGAAGCAGAGCAAATTCTGCGCGATATTTTCATGCATCATTTTAGATTTTAGAAATGGGTTGTTTTGATCTATGTTTCATGTGTAAACTCCCTGAATAAATTATTGACTACCTGTATTGTAGGCTGAGCTTCCTTCTGCATGGTTTAGTTTATTTGCAATAGCAGCTTTGTGTAGAACGTGGTTTATACAGACTGCGTGCAAAGAATGATTATTTGCATGTAGGATAGCGAGTTGACAAATCATCGTTTTCTTAAAATTCCACTTCTTGGAAGTGTGACCTAAGTGTTGAATGCTTTAGCTTTGAAGGTGCGCATTAAACGAACCCGCACCAGCTGCAAAAACTAACCCTTGTATTACCAAGTTTTTATTGATTCCTTTTCTAAACATTTGTTGCACTGTCAGTGCTTTCAGTGTTTATGCAAACTCTTTCGGAATATCTAAAAAAACTCATTCAAAAAATCTGCAAAAAATTCTACAAACCGTCTAAAATTTATTTAACAACTGAGGTGACAAAGCAGTGGCGCAGCCCGCCGAATAATATTCCAGAGCCATGCTACTCAAGGACCAAAAGAAGCTGCTTTGAATTAATGCTTAGGGAATATGAAGGTAAATAAAGCACTCAAGCTACACGCTCATTTCAACAATTTATTTACGTTTTGAAACTCAAGATCACCGACACATTGTTGGCTGTGTCTAAACGACATAAAGTAGATAAGTATTTCTCAAACTTATTTGTGTGTGGCCCACATAATCATCTTCAAATTCTTGATGCCCACAAGAGAATGTCATTACTTTTAAAGTTAACTACTCTTTGTGTAGAGAATAAATGCAACATTTGTCCATACATTTTTACCGGTCACCAAAAATCCGCCAATAAGTTCACATTCAAACGGCCCTTTCAAAACATCCAATTGCCCAACTGTGGGCTATGTGCCCCATGTTTGGAGTCGCTACTGTATTTTGTTCGATTATGCTACAGTAACTATATGAGCTGTTTTTTGGAAGCAGTCGCAAGGTATTTCTTGTCAAAGTGGTTTAGGTGCGACCGTGCGGCTTGGCGTTCCACAGTTAGAAACACTAAAAATATCCAAATAAGTCCTGTAGTCAGAAAATAGAATTCGGCATCGGCAAGCATGCCACCAAAATGTGCCTTTTATTGAACTACAACACATTAAAATCAGTTAGCAAAAACCGGAAAGCCGGCAGATCAGAGACGAGATTTCGAAAAACATGACGTAAAAAGTAATGAATGTCAGGGTTTTTTTAAGGCGTTTTAGGGCCCAGAATCGGGTCCCTAGAATTTCAAATCAGGTCCCTACAATCAGAGAAATTATCCTCGGGTTTCTAGAATCAGAGAAAATCGGGTGCCTAGGATCAGAGAAATCGGGTCCCTACATCCACACCAGGTACCTAACATTTTCCTTAAAAAAAAACTGATGAACGTGATAAAAGGGCCACCAAGATAAGAGAGGGGTGTAAAAAAATATTTTATACGTTTTAGTTTTCTACAGTGACTTCTAATTAATCGTCTATTACCTATACAGTCATTTGTAAAAGTAAAGGCCACCCAAGCCACAACGACATATTGTCGTGAAGTTGTAACTAATATACATTGTTCACTTGTCCAGAGCATATTTTTTCAACAAATAAATAATCCTTGATCTTTTCGGAGCTGCTAATTTATATCTACAATCAGTTGTAGTGCAGATTACCGTACAGATGAAAGGCTTTTTTAAAAGTGGAGAATATTGGGATTGGGCACAAACACTTCATTATTAGGTGTGGAGTTAATCATCATGTCACAGATCGCAAGTGTTTTCTGAATATCTTCGGAATTGCTGCAGTTACATTTGAAAACATGATGATAATTTTTTTATTTTTTAGCAGAAGAGCTGATTCATTCCTAAGTGAGAAGCAACTTTTCCACTGCAATTATTAAGTGGTATTTTTTAATGGCATTAACCTGTGGTGGGTTTATACAAGAACTAAAAGGTGCGTTTTCATACTTACAGTGCATATTTTGTGTTGCAAGTCGCGGTAACTGTATTTTCTGTATTGTTGGGAACATCTGTCTTTACTATTTCTTCGCTGTTAAGAATATAACTGTATATAATAGTAGGTTGTGTTAAAAAAATCTTAATTTGGCAATGAACTGACTATTAAATGATTATTACTTATGAAAAATGCGTAATGACATGTAGAGTTTTGAAATGTAAAAGTAGGGAAAAACAAAAATGGTTGTTATGTGTCAACACGGCCTTCACCCGAAGCACGTTGCGCAACAAAGAAAACGGCGCACGCATTGCATTAGACAAAATGTACAAGTAGGCTATATAGTTTTCTGGAATCACTGTTTGCGAAACTACATTTTTCAAACACACAATCAATAGAATCTATTGTAAAGGGTTTTGAAAAATAGTTTTAAGGCTGTGCATGCTGTTGGTAGTTGATGCGTATCAGCATGGCGAGCATCAAGTTTATCTAAAATTTGGAAATAAGTGCTGATTTTTCTTTCGAAGAACTTTTCTTAGTCAAGTCGCGCATCCGATTTTCACAAACATGTTCAAAACTAAATTACAAAAATACATTCTAAAGTAGGAATTGGGAACGTGCGGCCGCGACAACATTTGATATGGCCCGCATCAGAATTTCTGTTACCCAATTTAGAACACTGCACCGCGTCAAAACGAAGCCACGAAACCCCATGATGAGCACGCACTTAAGGTAGGATGTAATAAGAAGCGTCCATCTCTCATAGTAAGATAAAGGTAGAATTTTAGGATACAACCAGTTGTTATTTGCGGCCCGCAAGCAATAATCCACAATTTATGCGGCCAGTGATAGTAAATAAGTTCCCCATCCCTGTTCTAAAGTTAGCACGAGTTCTCAAAATCCAAGCTATCGACACTCGCATGGCCAGACTCCTACGTTTTCCTCTTCAGCTTCATGACTAGCCTTCTGGAGAGCAACTACAAGTTGTTCAAAGTGCCCTAAAGCTTGAGCTCTTCACCTTGATTTTGTTATGGAAGGTTTCATCCATAACATGCTGGCTAAAGAAATGACATTAATTACGGAACGAGAAGAGGAAAAGCTGTTTACTGACACTAACGAGACTGAACCCTAAAAAGGACAAAACAAGAACAAAAATTGTGTATGCTTAAAAATTGCTGACAGCATGACGAAATGGTAACCTACCGAATCTTGAAAGACTACACTGATGATGAATACCAGCTCTCGCTAGTCTCACGCAAAGGAAGATACTACATTTGCAACGATGACCAGAGAAAAAATTGAAAGAAGTATGCGAGATTCGGACCATTTCAATGCACTACAAGAATCAGGCCAATTGCCAGAAGAAGAAACCAGCCATCAATGCACTATGAGACACGGGGAAAGAAGGCGGCTTGTGCCATACATTGTTGAAAAAATTGAGCACTCATGAGACTGACCAGTGTTGAAACATGTGCAGTGATATTTTGTGTTTTTGCCGTATTATGAATATTCATTGTATGTAATCATGAAAGTGATAATCATAGAAACAAGTAAAAAGCAAAAGGGGCAAATTCCGAAACTAATAAAAAGGCACCTTTGCCTTGTTGTCAACAAGGGCGTTAACTTGAGAAGGAAGTATGGCCCGGACAAAGAACTAAATCACATGATTAAAATGCACCAATAAAAAGTTTGCAAGTAAAAAACGAATGAAAAACGAACGTGTTAAGACCACGTGAACAATCTTGAACAAAAAAAGGTAGGCGAAGATTGCGCAAGATCCCTGTGCTAGAGAACAAAACATTCTTTGCTGAGAAAGGATTTCTTCCATAGACCGTGGCACTGATTCAGTGAGAGATCTGGGCTTGTTTTGCCGTAATAAGATGCTCTGATCTGTAGGAATTATGTTGCTCAATGGCACCTGCAGTGTGTTCCTTATGCCTGTCGTTCCAGTTACTTTTGGACCAATTTGGCCTTTGTTCCGCACGGCCCGGTAACAATTTCTTCACGGACCGGCATCGGGCCGTGGCCAGGCCCGTCGCCAGGATTTCGCAGCAGGGGGGGCCAAAAACCAGAAGGGG
>JGI24022J15233_10001421_pt1 | contig 19927 bp, 16 predicted proteins | sample Ectturendosymbi2_FD_15233 | JGI IMG/M metagenome (IMG submission 15233) | reverse complement strand
TCGATTTCGCTCTCGATCGTGTTCAGGTCGCGCTGCGTCACCGGCTCCATCGCCACCCGCTGCAAGTCGCGGATCGTCTTGCGCCGAGTCTCGATCTCCTGTTTAACACCGGAGGAATGACAAGAAAGCAGAAATTCAGCGGCAAGCGTTACGTTTCTGTAGCAGCGCGAGACGAAAAGCCTCATAAAGCGATGAGAAGCGATCGAAGTTAACAGCTGCTTTTTTTTCGCCGAAACATTTCAGTCATTGTCCCGTATTAGTATTAAAACTCGCCGTAACAGGATTCACTCGTCTATATTTATTGACATAATGACTGAATTTTCGGTCATTTAAAAACATCTGGTCTATGACCGAAAAAACTGCGTTACCAGGGAAACAAAACGCTGGGAACGAGAGAAAATTCTGTTGTAGCTCACTAATATTTCTCGAATGCTGCTCATATAGATTACCAGGACAAGCTTCCTGTTTCATCTGATCAAAGACATTAAAAGTAACTATGCCACAACAGGATTCTAGAAATTTCTAAGTTAGTTCAGTTGTTTTTCAGGTAAGGGTCGTGCCAGACGGCAATTGCTTTGCAACATCAACTTGCGTCATACATGAAACAGACGAAACTTCAGCGAATCTATTAAATGTTATACGTGGGGATTTACCCGCTGAAGGGAAAGGGTAGTCGAATTTTCGGTCTGGTCGTTTGGGTCTGGCCGTTGCGTTCACGGGACATTTCGGTAACGATATTTCCGTAAATAAACAACTGATTACAATTGTTTATTTAAATGATTATACAGGCAGGTGAAATGTCACGATAGCTGGTGTTATACCAACTCCCTTTCGAGGAGTCATGATTGCGATTAAATCTTAATTGTAATTATTAGTTTGAGGTATTTGTATTTAATTGCAAAATGTTGATAATGATTTAATTTGCTTGCTGGTGATAATGAAAATCATATGTTGGTGCTGATCAACTGTTGGATCTTGGATCATGTTTGTAGTTTTTTAAATAAAACCTTTCATTGATCGAAGTACGTCTGCATTAAAAAGTTGACATGTAAGATTTCTGCAAGATTTCACAGTGTGACCGAAATGTCTCGAGACCGAAGCGGCCAGACCGAATAGTTCTGTTCCGGAAGGGAAATTGTATGTTGTCACAGCCTTCCTCAGGATGAAATGGAGAAAAGATTACTGTCAAAAAGATCAGCTAATGCACATGAAACGTAAAGCGCTAAAAATATATCAAGCTTTCGATGGCTGACCTTAATCTGCGCAAAATCGTGTTTCACGAAAAAGGGAAACAAGATTCTTTCTTAACCCTGATGATGGTCGAATGCATAGCAACCGAAACGTCGGTGCGTTCCCTATTTTATCAGTTGAGGTTTCAGACAAAAATTTTTATCTTGGTGGCTTCGGACCCGCATTAGAATATTTCCGATCACTGCCAAACTGGAATTTTGTTTTTATTAGATTTTGCTTTAAATGCAGCTGAGCAATAATGGACATCGCGGGAAGCAACGGTGTTTATGTTTGCAAGCGAGCCTCACCTTCGGCAGTTTTTCGGCAACCAGATACTGGTTCAGTTTGTTTTCTTCTTCCATTCGAGCCACCAAGCTTTCAGGCGAAGTGTCTGTGTTGGCTTGTCGCATTTCTTGAACTTGCTGACTGCAACGTACAAATTGCCATCAATAAAGGTTTGAAAGCCATCGCCAAATATCTGAGATAACGGCGAATCACCGCTGCGAGAATGAACCCTTTTTTTCCGAGATGTTCACCCGGCCCAGCAGCATAGCGCCTACGGTCATTGTGCACTCTTTCTTTTCTATGGTAATTTCAAGTGCTTTTCATATTCTGTTTTCACTACGAAATGTGCCGAACAAGGGAAAGTATGCTCACGAAAAATCGCAAAAATGACTTAGCGAGGTCGGTAAGATGTACATTTAATCTCTGATTGCTGTAGCGTATACAGAGACGTCAGCAGAATTGTGCCATAAAGGCATTTCGCACCTTAGCTTACATGATTTTTGCGGCTGCTGCCCTACATAAAGTTAAGTTGGTGTCCACTTACAGGTACTAGAACGAAGTTTTAGGAAGCCAGGGTATAAGACGCACACCTCTGTCATCATCACTGAACAGCTGTATAGAGTATGCAAAAACGTTTGACAGGAAGTGTTGTCGTGAAATTACTGCACAGTTGGTAGGCCACAGAAAGTCTTTGTAGTAGTAAGTCAGGTCACTTGCATGGGAATACAAGTTACAGCGGTACAGCCTGAATTGATTCGCAAGTAAGGTTGTTGCCATGTGTGTCGGTGCTGCGCAAATTTTGTAATATTTGTTGACATTTAAACACACACAAACAACGATAAGGATGTCTGACACAAAAATCCGATTTGTTCGGGAAGTAAAGTTGCAGTAAATACAGACGTGAGCCACATAGTTGTTGTTCCTTTCCGTCTGATGCGATTTTTAAACTTCAGACGACTAACTTTGTTCGCTGAAGTCGTTGTTCAGCCGACTGCATCAATCTTCTTTGCTGCTGGATCTTTGCCTGAAGGTCTTCACCTCTCTCCTTCTCCTTTCGCATCTTCTGCGCTACTTCAAGAGCTTCCGCGAAATCTGGAGTTCCCTCCGCTTTTTTTCGTGCCCGCTCAACTTTCTGTAAAAAATGACGAGGGGGTATTAAAATCGACACTTGCAGCCTCATTCTACAACCATATATTGTCTATGAGGTAGCCACAGCGCATGAAAAATGCAAAATAAGCTGATTAGAATCAAACTAATGCGCTGAACACCTCCCTTTACGAGTCCACCTCCCCTAAAGCTTTAGGGACGAACCGATCGCAATAACTAAGGCAATGCCATGCTTTCATTCCACACGTTTTAAATAATTATCTCCCATAAATGAAACCATGCAGATCGTACAATATGTTTAAATATGCAACTAACAAAGATTGCAAATTATCATTTCAGGCCTTTTTTTCGGTTATATAAGTAGTAGACCGCAACATATATTTCTCAAAGCCAACAAATCGAAACAATATATTTCGCCAGAAACAAAAAACGGGTTTTGAAAGAATGATAAGCATCTTTTTAAAAAATATGTTGATCATTTCGATTTGTCGGCTTGAGTCACATCTACAGTACCTCTGAAAATATGTTTGCGCCTCTTGAAACTCTGCAAATTAAACGGTCACTTAACGCGAAATAGCGTTACAGTCAGAGGAATAACAATGTCGGCTAGACATCGAAAAACACCCCCACCCCCCAAGCACTTGGCTCGTCCCAATTCGCCCAGCAGTGGGACAAAAATGTTACCTTTCGAGTGCGTAGAGAACATTTACTCCTCCCAATTAAGCGTTCTCTCGTTCGCCACTCGTAACTATAGTGCGCTCCATTCGCGTAAATAATAATTTTACTAAGAAAAACGTCAGGTTGCTCACGAACGAGCAAAAATTACCCACTGCCACGACTTCCGTTTCAACGTTTTTTTCTTTAAGAAAGCAAGTTCAAGTAGAAACTTGTAGATTTGCTGCGCTTCTGGTTTTGTCAACTTTTTCGGTTAATGTCTGCGTTGCAACGTAACATGCAACGGCTAGGCCATAACTTGAATTACGTCATCATACAGAGTATAAGCATTCACCGTCCAAAAACTTGATGAAGGTGGATCTGCATTCATTTCTACAAATTGATAACCAGTTACAGTTTTTGTAACTGATATGTTTGTCGCAGCTCTTTAGCTAGAAAGAAGTTACAACACAAAACATAACGAAAATCACAGCAAGTTGCTACATTTTATGGAAAAGTGTTGAATAGTACCCTTGATAAATTTTCTTTTTCTTCTTCCATAGTCTTAATGTCACTTTTAATTTCATTTGTTCCATGGCTCTGAGCCTTCAATTCAGTTAATTCTTTATGGATTTCTTGAAAATGTTCTTGCAAATCCAGGTACTGCGACAAAAATTTATTGTAAAACGTTGCAAGCAAACACACATTATACTCCTACTAAGTTCAACAACAGAAATATACAAGTTAATAATAATATTCACAAACCTTGTGCAGTAATTGGTTTGAAGAAAGCACACAAGCTTTCAAGATTTTAAAACACCAACACATTTTTAAAAATAAGTATAAAAAACCTTTGTCCATGTTTCCTGCATTGCTGAATCAGATGCATCATGCAAGAGCTCATCGGGAACCTAAGACAAATGCATCTTGTTTTGATATATTCATCAATGGTACCAGAATCAATATCAACATAAAAAGCATCAACTGCAAGCAAAAATAGCACAGAGAAAAACTTGAAAAAAAGAATGGTTTTTCTCTAACAGCACAGTCCCAAAAACATAAACATGCTTGAATTTAAATTTTTCAATTACTGAATTGTTTCTAGAAGCTTTAATGTTTTTCTTTACATTTCAAAATTCAAAAATATTTTTAGAACTGCTAAAACCTACTATGTTTTATTATATGAAAGTAAAATGATACACAGACAGTAGGCACTTTTCACAATATATCAACACCACATTTTCTCCAATGTCTCCCAATTACAGCATCATTAAATAATCAGATGGGCAAAAATTACTCAATGCACCAATGGAAAATTTGATAATTTTTGCTTGCAGTTGTGTGCATTAATGAGTTCTGAAACTCAATATTTATCCTGTTCACATAAAGAGACACATGTTTCATTATGGAAGTTCAAAAAACTAGATATATGACAACTTCTATTAGACTACACTAAAATTTAGAACTGATTTCACCAGTATTGGACAATGTTCTAATAAAATCAATATGATATGTATGTCAATACATCCTGTCTGAGGATCTTGCAGAAGAGTACCAATGTTTCCAACTGAAAATCAACTTGTACTGGTCAACTTCTAGGCCGCATTGAGAACCAACCTGAACCAACAACTTAAGCTGAGCTTTTGTAGAAACTGTGATGTAAAACTATAAATTTGTCAGGCTTCTGATGGGCAAATATTTACTAATACACCTCCTTTCTAGGATTTTCTGCCAAGTAAGCTAAAGTGTTTTGAGCATTGTTCATTGACAGAATTGTTGAGCAATAGCAAACAAGATCCCAACATCAATGAGAGCAAAAAAGTTCATTACTCATGTAAGCAACAAACCACTCTGCATCATTCAAAAATCTACCAATTTTTTTAAGATCAAAAGCCATTCAAGGCTCTGTCTTATAGTAAGCACTGAAATAAGAGGTGGTTGTTTTATTCAAAATGAATAAGAAAAGGAAACTAATGCTGAAAATTGCCAGTTAAACTCCACATTACATTATTTAGGCCTTGAAAATCCCATCAATACAGAGAAAAGTTTTGAATGGGCCAACACTGAAAAAAGCAATGCTCTTTTCAAATTAAGATGCGACATGTGCTTTATAGAAGAGACAGTAGCATAGATTGATTGTTGCAACGAACTGAGCAGTGAGGCATGCCACCATATTATAGCAATTAGTTTAGGTTTTCCAGATATTAAAATGCCTGATGAATCTATAGACATGTGAAATCCAAGTAGATTCTGAAAGTGAAATCTTGGTTCTTACAAATATGTCTGAATAATCTCTTTGCATCAAATAACATGCAATTCAACACACAACATACCGCAAGTTTAACAAGATATTTTGCCAAATAAGCTCTGGTTTTGAGACTTTCCAAATTAGAAAGTAAGTAAAGTAGAATGGGATGAATTATGGGTTTTTCTCCAAGAACAATGCCTTGCCGAAAACTTGAAACATCAGTGTTACTTGGAGGATGGTACTTCAAATTTTTGATGCATGTCAATGTTCGTTGAGCTCTGACTTCTGGAGCTTCATCTCTGCATTAAAATCACGCATAAAGTTAGCACATGTAAGCACAGACTTACCAATACCTCAACACCTTCGCTGCCAGTAGTTTTGGGTAAAATTCCGGTTGTTTTTTTTTCGCTGAGATGCTTCGGTTATTTTTTGCTGAGGCATTTTGGTCATTAGGAGTTATAATAAAGCTTATCAAAACAGTGCTCAGTAGCCTATATTTTCAGATATTCTGACCGAAATGTCTTAATTTTTTTCTGTTATTTCAAAAACATTTCAGTCTATGACCAAAAATAAACAGAGTCCTGCTTTCTAGCATGTCTTAGCAACTCCATAACTCATCAGGTGATTGTGCTAGAAAGCTGTTCAAACCCTCAAAAAACTTGGCGAGTCTTCAAGTCTGCACTGAAAAAAAATTTTTTGGTTTGGGTTATTTGTGAGTGACGTCACAAGTGAGGTAGATTTTTGGCCATTTTGGCTCAGGTTACTTGGCCCTGGGACCAAACCGCTAGATGGAGGTATTTCACTCAACTTTTTTATTGGAAACTAAGCTCAAGTTTTTATTGGAAACTAGGCTAGAGTCTTTTGACACTTTGATTGACTTTCTTGGGTTCCGTGTTCAAAAGTTATGACCTAAAAAGAACAAAACAACTAACTGATCCCTAATTAGATAATTGATTAATTTGTTGTTTTTAGGCCATAACTTTTGAACCAGAAATGCTAGGAAGCCGATCAAAGGCTCAAAAGAATAAAAACTTGAGCAAAATACTTCCACCTTGCAGTTGGGCCCAGGGGTAGGTAACCTGAGCCAAAATGGCCAAAAACCTACTCCACTTATGACGCCACTCATAAAAACACACGAAAACAAATTTTTTTTCATTGAAGGCTTGAAGACTTGCTGTATCTTTTGAGAGTTTGAACAACTCTCTAGCACAATCAACTGGCGAGTTGTGGGGTTGCAAAGTGGTGTGAAAATACCATCTCATGTAGGATTTTTAGGTGCAATATATTTGTACACCAGCAGCTAACGTGTTAAAATATGAAAGTGTTCAGATGTTGGTGATTTACTGAAACTTAACTCTTTTACAAGATTTTCTGCATTTTAGTTAGCTGTTTGTCAAACACTGTTACCTTATTTGACTCAAATGATACACAAAACAAAATATATTTATTTCTAATATTTTTAAATAGAAAAGTATGTAAAAGGCAACATGCATGAATTTGTGTACAAAACCGTGTTTTTTCAGTGTTTTGAGAGACAAAAATTGTCTCTGAAATATTAGAGAAACTTGCTTTACTACCACCATCAAAATACACTAAGGCATTGCTTCATGACCATATCGGTATTTAGATATAACAGTTGGGGTCTCTCAAAATGTGTTTGCAGTCAGCAAGGTCAAACTTAAAAAAAAACTGTGCATAAATTATATCTTTAAAAATAGAGTAACTGCAACAGGAGAAGAATATGAAATAGCTTAAAATTTGGTGATTTAGAATGAACACAGGGTAAGCAAGTCAAGTACCATAAGGTAAATGAAAACATGTGCCCTTTGCTAGATAACCTGCAATGAAATTCAGAATTATTACAAAAATACTTGCACAGACCAATGCAAATAGCAAAACTTGACTTTTGTCACTATATATAATTAGCTCAGTCAAGATAATGGTTTTGTCACAGATACTTTTTAAAGCATTGATGCTATTCATTGCAGAAGTTTAAGTTCAGAATAATACAGAACAATATCAATAAAAAACAAAATAATACATAGAAAACTGACACAGATTTTCATCATGCATACTATTGACTATGAATGAAAAATTCAGTTTTTAAACATCTCTAGTAAAGATATACTAGGATATGCACTTTCTCGTTAAAATGTAGTTGAGTTGCACTGAGTATCTTAAAGTCAACTGCAATAAACTGACATTCAGACATAAAAGTTAGTAAAATTGAAAAAAAGACAGTATTACAGACTAACGCATTATACACAAAATAAAGGTCACTATAGACCACATTGCTAAAGTCTTGGTTTTGTTTTCAGCATTTTCCTTACATGGCTGACAGTCTTACTTTTGTGTTTTAGCATTTTCAATGTGATTAGAAGTCTTGGGTTTATTTTCAACATATTTTTCATCATATTAAGTTTTCTATTTCATAAAGTCCTTTGTTTTTTAACTGTCTACATTGCCTTAATATTGCTTCATTTCTAACTGAACAAGAGTTAAGAACAATTTGAACTGTTTTTGATATAAACCATGATTAGGTTATCAAAGGCTTTGTTAGTTTTAATCTACTTCAAAAACACGAAACACCCAATACATCATATGGGCTATCTCAGTTTCATGGCTTGTGCTTAAGTACACAAGGACATACATTGGCATATTGCATGCAGAGTCTATTGTGCAATATACAAGTCACCACAGTCAATCCAAATAAATTTGAGCACAATGTCTGCCTACATTTTCACTATACCTACACCTTTGCTGGTGCTAATCAAAATATTTGATCCTCAAGACAAATGAGACTCTCTTTTCAAAAAATTTGACAAGAATGTAATTCATGATATTCACAATGATATTCACCATTTGTTAATCATAGTGATCAGTTAATTATCAAAAAGTAATCTTGTGCTCACACAAGATAGCACAATTTATACCAAACAACTATCTGCAGAGCAAACAAAACACAAATATGAACAAAGCAAATTTAGCATTCACTGATGAAGCATGGCAAACATATGAACCATAGTAGAGTACTAAATGCTTCACCACAGTGGATGTTGTCAGTAGTAGTCATCAGTGTACACTACCGAAAACATTTCTTCAAAATATGCTGATGTAAGACAGCATTTCAACAACTTTACACCGAAGTACGTTATGCAATTAACTTCATTGTAATATACAGAAATCCAATGCATGTTGTGCAACATACTTCATTATTATGTACAGAAATCCAACATACTTTATGCCTAGTTGCAATATTACAAGGTAAGCTTTTTACTGTGGTAAGTAGATTATGTAACATATGCGCGTCTTGCCAATGTTTCACAACATGCTCTGTGAAAGACCACTAAAAGCTCTAGGTTTATTGTAAGCTTTTGAGGAATCAGGCAACTGGGCTGTAATTTCATCTTTTTGCAATGATTTAAACTTGCACATCCCAGTCTCCACAAAGGTATTCTCTCCATATTGTCTAGATTTATAAATGAATATAAATCAGAACAAATGCTGTGCAACAAACAAAAAACTTAAAAAGATGTCTTTCCTAAATAATTGCTTTCACCAGAATACAACACTATCTGACGACAAATGTTTAATTGCTTTCACTAGAATACAACACTATCTGATGACAAACATTGAGCAATGAAACAAACAACAACGCCGTTGTTATGACTCACAGAGCATTGGTAGAATGTGTAAGACCAATTGCTTATGGGAGATAAGAGCCAAACTCTAGGGAACGTTTTATAAATTAAATCCTGAACACTGTGATAGACTTTAATGTCATAGCTAGCTCTCTGGGTGTTGAAATAGGTCAAACCGCATTTATGGAGAAACACAAAAGTATGCAAGAATTACTTCACATGGGGGAGAATCATGCTTTGACTACTGTAATAATTTTGCATCAGGTTTGTGCCACACATGTCCTCAAGGTATTTCAAAAGCGAAAACCAGGTATGGATTCCTTATTAAAAAAAATTGCTGATGGATTCCAACCCTTCATCTTTGTGGAGACTAGTTGCTATGCGAAAGAAACTGACTTTTTTATATTTTTTCTCAACCCAAAGTGAAATTACTATGGCAAGGTCCTTTTAAAACATGTAGAAGTAATGACCTTTAAGTGGCATAAAAACAGGCATTGACAGTCAATTGGCGCTGCAGAAAAATGCCAAAACCACCCAAACTAAAGGCAGTCAGTGAGTTAATTACAAAATGTAATTGTATTCTTCAATCTCTTGTTTGAAAGATATCCTTAGTTTATTTTATTGGATGGTGGGAAGTATGCCAAAGTAGTCCAAAACTGCTTGGTATGCAAGACGTTTTTGGATATAAAACTGCCTGGCAACAAAGGTGCTAATTATTTTCAAATAGTTTTTTTAATCATTACCTTACTTCTTATACCAAATTTCAAAATAGATCAGTGAATATGTTACTTTGCCTGTTGTCATGCTATAATTTCACTAACACAGTGGTTCACAAACTGGGGGTAATTATCCTCTGGGTGTAATCCGCGATTCTTCGAGGGCTAACACAGAACCAAAACCACATTGTTGTTCTGTATTATGAGCGATCACTGCAAAAGAAACTTTCGAACTGAAATGTGAAACATTTTTATTGAGGGTAATAAGACATAATCGATACTATGATTTGGGTAACGGCTCGAATCAGCTTGGGAACCACTGCACTAACGCATATAATATCTCCACAAACATACTAGAATTGATCAAATAGGTTCTGTTTAATGTAGATCAAACATAGTCATTCAATAATATATACTGAAATTCAATGGCATGTGCTATCTGATAATGAAAAACTTCTTAACACGTTCCATTCCGGGTTGGTGAATTGGTTAGCCAAACGTTCCCTACCGGAATGTTTTTCGGCAATTGTCCTCAAAATTTGTGCACGTTCACAGGACACGTTTAAAAAGTCGCCAAAGCGCAAAAATTCGCACTACCGTCATCTGAGGCATGTGTGAGCACAAGTTTTGGTCTGGTGCTTGTTGCAGATCAAACGTCAGCTTGCCGATTTGCCTATACCCTGCCTTCAAGCAATCCACAGTGCTTCAAATAGTCGTGAAAGCTTTAAATATAACATTCTTTCCAATCACGCTGTATTCATTGCAATTCATTATACATGCAAAAACCAAACCTAACAACGGTCTCAGTGGAGTTGCATTTTCGTGAGCTTTTTCTTTCAATTTGTAGCCTACCAACCGCATGAATTTTGCCAGATTACATGTGCAAATAATCAACAAGTTGAAAACCTAAACTAATTGGTGCATTGTTCTTTGCTTGGAAAGTTTCCAACCCATCAACACCTTGGCTTATGCTGTATTTACTGCGTTTTTTTGTTCCTTTCAGAATTCAAACCTATCAATGTTCCTCATGGAAGTGTCTTTTCGCGAGATATTTTTTGTTTCGAATTTGTAGCCTATCAACCACTTTAACATTGCCAAATTTTGTGCACAAACAAGCAAAAATTTGAAAAATTACAAACATTGGTACATTCTTTATTGCTTGGAAAGATATAAACCCATCAATGCCTTGGCTGAATGGCTGATGCTGTAATTACTGCAAATGTTTGTTCCTTGCGAAAACCAAACCTACCAATGTTGTAAATGAAGCTGTCTTTTTGTGAGATGCTTTTTCTTTCCAATTTGTATCCTACCAACCGCTCCAATGTTGTCAAATTTCATGCGCAAATAAGCACAAAGTAAAATTGAAAAAACAAAGACATTGGATCAGTGTTCATAGCTTGAAAAGTTTTAAAACCCTTTAGGGACCGCAAAAGCCGATTCATCATTTTGCTCGGCATTTTTTCAGCGATAACTTGCAAACCACTAAAGGTATGTCGACAGGTAAAACATTGCAAGAAAGGTTTTCATGAGATCTTTCAGATGGGTCTAAGAGAAAGGTATGTTTGCATTCGAAATTTCTGAGAAAATCTGCTTTTTCGCTGTGTTTCTTGCCGTTTTGGGAAAGTTCTTGATGATTTTCAAAAAAATTTTCACGCCAACGCTTCAGCTTTTTTCCAAGGACTATACCTGGCCTCGAGTGCTTTCAAGGACTATACCAAGTCACTCACCATTATTTTAGGGTTGGGGAAAACAATGTTGTGGCAAAAAAGCAAATTGGGGCAAGAAAGACAATGGGAAAAAAGCGATTTTTACGTTTTACGCCAAAATTGCTGCCGATACTGGATTTCAGAGTGCAGCATTGGAATAACACTAAAATATAACCAATAACAAGAAGTTGAAACTTTTCAAAATGCTTTATTGAACTTTTTGTCAACTTTTCTTCAATTTTTGGCAACTTGTCAGAATGTTTTTGGTTCATTGGTATAACTTTTTATATTCTCATTACTTCTGCTTCAAATTTGGTAGGATTTTGTAGGACGCAGATATAAAAATGTACTGCAATTTTCAGATTGTTTTTGTGTTTAGAACTGGAGATACAGGATATTGTACATGTGAAAAACAACCAAAACTCCCTTAAAAAATCAACAAATTTTTTTTGTACTTTACAAAAAATTTGCACAATTCTTTTATAAACATTTTTACAAACTTTGGGTCCTGGCCGACATTCTCTGTGGCAAATGAATTTTTCTAACATGTTTGTAGATTTTTCTACAGGTTTTTGAGCATACTGCTTTTGTTTTGACTACTGTGCTTTCTTGGTCATTTTTGGCCAAGGATACCAACGGTTTAAAGTGTTGGTTGGTCTTGGTCATTTTTGGCCAAGGTTACCAACGGTGAAAGTTTTTGTTTTTCTTGGTCATTTTTGGCCAAGGATACCAACGGTGAAAGCTTTGGCTGGTCTTGGTAATTTTTGGCCAAGGTTACCAACAGTGAAAGTTTTTGTTTTTCATGGACATTTTTGGTCAAGGTTACTTTTATTGGCCACTTTGGCTATGAATACCAATGATGAAAGTTATGGTTGTGATTTGAGGTTTGATTTTGAGTAATCTCTGGCATCTCACTCTGCTAAACGTTAGTTCGTGTTCGCTGGAGGCAATCTCTGGCACCCCACTGTGCAAACAGGAGTTCACGCTCCGGGAGGCAACTGCTGGCATGGGATTGGAAGCACGAGTATACTTGCACACCGGTAGGCAAGCATTGGCATAAAGTACAACTATACTCGTACCCCGGAATGGAACGTGTCAATTTATTCAATACATACTTGCTAAACAATACTGTGTGCTACTTCCAAAGTTTGGTAGCACTTTTTTTAACTTGGTGAAGATCCGGATTTCATACTAAGATCTTTTCTTTTCTTTAAATTGATAACACTTCCTGAGCATTCTGAGTATCAGTGGTTAGGTTTTTTTTCAAGGTTTTCTGCAGACTGCAAAGACATTGAGAGACTNTTTTATCTGAATACCAAAATGGTTGTATAACAAGGTTTTAGTGCATTTTGATGGTGGTGGAAAAGCAAGTTTCTGCNGCATTTTGAGAGACTGTTGGAAAAATTTGAGAGACTGTTTTAGTTTGTCAAAACCTCTTAAAAAACACTGTCAGTGGTTAGTCAATCTAAGAAATTAATACCTAGCAACATAACTTAACAAAATTATATTAAACCTGGTTTCATATATTGGCCCTATTTATTTTATCTTTAATAAAATGATGAAGTATAAGCATTTTATATAGCAAAGGAAATGGTTCAAAATTCATAAACAACAATCTGATAAAATATACTGATTTTGCTCACTTTTGTTTTGTTGCTGATTTTTACACATGAAATTAAATTCATTAAAAAAAAATGCATGAAATAAATAAAGCTTCTGAAAAAAACAGTTCAGTGTTCTAAACAGCTCAGCTATAAGCACTTTTAGAAATTAAAACAGAAAATAAAAATCTTGTGAAAAGTTTTCTCCACAAACATACCACATTGGGCATTGGACAAAAAACTCTTAAAAACATTCAACAATCTGCATAAAAAATCAAACCTGATATCACCATTTTGTGTTGCATCTATTTCACCAAGAACATCATTCAACAGCTGTAGAAGTTGTTCTGATCCAAGAGAATGAAAAGAAATGAGATTATAATTCTTTTTGAAAGGTTCTTTGTTGAGAAGATCAACAATTTTTTTTGCTTCTTCTGTCATGACAAATTTTAAAAAACAGTAGCAAGATTTTTACAAATCTATGAAACAAACAGGAGATCCTGCCTTTAATCTTATAGTAGAGCACTATCATGAAGCAAACTGAATCAATTTGAATTTGTTCTTAGGCCAAGGACAGTTGAGGTGTCTCATTCTGCAAACGCGAATACTTAATTTAGAAAATCTGATTCATTCTATTCTGACTTGTGATGTGCCAAAGGCCTAATTCAAGCTCAAGGCTGCTTGAGACAATTTCTAAAACACATAACAGCAACTCCAATCAACCAATGACACACAAAAACATGCGGTTCCTCTGATACATGGTGATAAAAAGGTTGCTCTGTAAGAGATAGATATTTGTTAGTAGTGGCGTTGTTAATGCAGTTTTTCTCAAACTTTTCCATCTTGTGGACCCCCAAGTCATATATTAATTTTTTGTGGAGCCCTGAATACTCTAAGCAATGAACAAAGCAATAGACTTGAAACACAGAAGAAAATATGCAAATTCTTTAATCATGTCAATGCACGTACAAAGTTTCAGCAGTAAATTTCGTGGACAATGTAGACTATTACATCATAGAAGTAGTACTGAAATTACCAAGTTGGGCATGAAGGTGCATGTAAGACTACAATTGTGGTGTGATTAAGCTGAATAATGGCCCAAATGAGCAAATAAACACTCGCAGATTTTCTTGATTGCAGTTTGATTTATGGACCACTAAAACATATTCATGAACCCTTTAGGGCTTCAAATACCCTAAACCCTTGTGTTACTGCATACATATTGATGCAACAAGAATTCCAAAAACAGAAATTTTATGGAGAGACACCACAATGGTAATAAAAACAATGTTATTGCCAAAATATTTGCAACTTTGTAAAAGATGCATATTTTTGACGAAGGAGTTTCACCATTGTTAGAAGCTTTGTGGAACAATGAAACTGGAAAAATTAAAACATCATAAATTGTTTAGTATTATTAACTCATGGGGAAAATAAATTCTAATGAGTAAAAAATTTTGCCAGTGCATTTTCAGCTTTATTTGTTGCGCAAGGTGTAATTTTTCACTCCATGAATGTTATCACAGATCCGTTTACAGTATCTTCCCCAGCAGATATCTGTTGTTTTAGATCAGGCCTGCTCAACTCCGAAAACTTGAAGGACCAAATTATCAACATAAATTTGCCGATGGCCTCAAAAGTCTATTTCATTTCAAAGTGTAGATTTTGTTGTAGTATGGGTGAAACTTTGGAATGACATACTTAATACTTATTTGAGGTCGAGCTTTTGCAACATTTTCTACAATTGGAAAAGCTCTACCGGGCTGTAAAAAAGCTTTCACGGGCCGCATGCAGCTTGCGGGCTATATGTTGTGCAAGTGTGTATTATAATGTACCACAAGAAAGTGAGTATTGTGACTAAAAAAACAAGGTAAAATATTACTCCCTAAACATGCAAGGCTGAACATGCATGCAAATAATGCAACAGAAACATACATTCCACATAAAGGTATGAGAATTGATAAATCATATACTTAATGTGAATACTGTGTGAAACATTTATGACCAGCAATAAAACTAAGTAGTCTATAACAAATTCTATGACTCACAAGGTGTTTCATCGCACACAAGAGATTCCACCACTTTTATCCAGTAGTCTACATACTCAAACACAAAAGCCTAGTTGGTTTACTGGTGTCAACAATATTATTACTAGGCTAGGCTATAGCCATACTCAACAATGGGATAAGTCTAATAATCCCTAGCGTTTGGGCAATACAAAACTGACACATGTCAAGTGCATAAAAATTTCAATCCATTTACTGTAAATTTGGTTTGCTGTCAAATTTTGGAAATTATGATGAATTAAATCTCTGATAGAATAAACAGTGGGCATGCACAAGATGAGCAATATAGGGCCATATTACAACATTAAAAAAAGGAAGTGGCTACAGAACCACCTGTGGATCTTCTTATTTCAAACCTTATTCGACCACACCACCTTGCATGATGCAGTTTTAATAAAACAGTCACTTTGTCACTCAAGCATCATTGTCCTGATAGCGTAGCAGATATGCATTTCAAGTCTGCTATGCCATTGGTTTTCGGTTTGGCTCTCACCTTGGCAACTTTTGTTTTGGTACAGTAAATACTATAGTGGCTTGTTGCATGTTTCAATTCATGGGACACTTCTTACTTTTTTAAAAAATGTTTTAAAGTTCAGGTTCAGGGGTTAGCATTAAGACAGCGTTAGGACTACGGTTAGAGTCAAGGTTAAGTTTAAGAGGTGCCCTGTAAACGGCAAAGCTCCGTAAATAGCAGAGCTTGGTTGCAGAGGTTTGATGACGTAACCGGAGTTGAAAAAAGTTGCGTTGCAAGAAGAAGAAATGGAAAAAAAGCAAAGGAAAAATATTTCATTATTGCAAATTAATATGCACTTCCCCCAAATATCTAATGCATGGATGTTTGCAATGTTTAAAAATGTTATACATTCACAACCATTGAAACCTATTTTTTTGTCCCTGTACCGATGTGAAACTCAGATAACCAAAAATTATCAACTTCAGAATAGACTTCTTTTACCGTAGTGTAATTAAATATCACCTTTTGTAGTAAAGTTATTTTTACTACCATTTAGTTCTCATTGCTGAACATAAAATATTAGTTTTAGCGACTCTGGTTACGTCATCAAGCTTCCGAAACCAAGCTCCACTGTTTACGGAATTCCGCCTTTTTCACAGGATACCGGTTTAAGGTTTTAGGATTAGGGTTTACCTTGTACGTTCAGTATGTTTATCCCAAGACTAGTGCACTCTTGTTGTGCATTACTCACTGTCACATATAGGTGCCGGTCGAATAGGGTTTCAAATAAGAAGATCCACGGTGGTTCTCTGTCTGTAGCCACTGCCTTATATTTTACTTAGGCAGTGGATTGGGCTTGGCTATAGAAACGCCGGTGGATCTTAAAATTTGAAAACTTATTCATACGCCACCTGTGACGTAACAGTAAGAGTAACGCACGACGAGAGTGCAGTAGGCTTGGTTTAGTAGAACGAAGTAAATGTAAAAGATAAACCCAAAACCTAACCTTAACCATAGCCCTAAACCTAATCCTGTTAACCTAACCCTAACCTAATGCTAAACTAACCCTAAGCTAAGGCTAACCCTAACCTAATGATAACCTATCCCTAAGCAGTATGCTAAGGTTAACCTAACCCTAACCTAACGCTAACCCGTAAAGGTAACACGGAAGCCTGAAAAAAAGTAAAAAAAAGTGAAGTCGCCAGGGTGAGAGTCGAACCGAAAACCATTGGCATAGCAGCCGTAAAGCATAACCCCTAGGCTACGAGATCTACGCCGTTTTAATGATAAACTGACCCTTTTGTTTGAATTGCGTCAGGCCAGGTGTATCCGTAGTCACTTCCTATAATATCTAATTATTTTATTCGACGTTTCTTTGCCTTTCAGCTTAGTCGTAAGCCATCATCAAGATTTTTTTGTATTCCTGGTGATGGCTTACAAACAAGCTCAAACGTCGAACACAACAATGTAATCAAAATTTGTGGCTATATTGTTCGCAATAAGAATCTACAGCAACTCCGTGCAGTGCTTACTGCTTACCAAAGAAACAAATGTATTATTGGGTAGCAGCACCGACTAGGGGGCGGGTGGGCATTATTATTATTAGCTAAAGCTTAATGCTAAATCAAGCTGTTTACCGCAGTTTTACGAAAATGCACAGAATAGTAGCTTCTCTACATCAGTGGCGTAGCAAGAGGGGGTGCCGCGGGCCCCGGACGACACCTTTTTGGGGGCGGCATTTTTCTGATTAAAATTAACATTTGAAAGAAGCTTAACAGTTCTAGCTTTCCGTTATTATTTTTAAAAACATTTTTAAAAGTCCTAACTTTTTTCAAGTTTTGTATTTAGCCCTAAACTGGTAGGCTAGCCTAAAAAAACTGAGCGAATCGATGACACGTTTACTCAAAAGTCAGGTAAAATCCAATGTGCTAAAGTTGCCCAGTGTTTGTCTTGAAATCGAATCTTTTTCAACACACTTACTCGGGGGCAATTGTGCCCCAGTCCCTACACCTTTCTCGCCAGACAAAGCCATTTCCGCCTTCCCGGTCAAAATTTCTTTGAACAAAGGAAAGAGATGACATTCGACCGCAGACTAGCAAACATTGAGGCTTCGGTTGTTCGTGACTTATATTGCCCCCCTCTCAAAATCTGATGGAAAAGGCTTTGCATGAAATCACGGTGAACAATGAAGATTAGCTTGAAATCAAATTTTCTCTTATTGTTGGTTTTTCAGTAACGCCCAAATGGCACATTATAATATTACTTGACGTCTAGGCATTGGCGACGAAAATTTTGCCGGGGCAGCGATAGCCCAGTGGTAGAATGTCCGCCTCTCAATTGGAATGTTGGGCGTTCGATTAACCGACACTGAGTGAATCGCAGTAGCGCTCCTTGGGAAAGAGCGTTCACCTCAACTGCCCGGGTGGGAACCATATTTCAGACGTTGGCATTCCGCTAATTGCTGTCGCCAAAATTATTAAAAAGCATTTCTTGGCACATCTCATGCTATTTTTTAATGTTCAGTGGGATATTTTCAATGTGTTCCATAAGCTGTATCCTAGCCATTAGGTGGGCTTATCAACATTAAATTTTGGCGGTTGAAATGAAGAACTCTACAAAGGTAAATTTACTCAGTTTCAATACAACGGCTGTTTTTCTGCATGCGTGTCGGAAAATGACCTTGTTGAAGCGAGATAGTGCAGTTGGTGTGTTTGCGTGTGTAACTTTTAGCTCAGATTGTTGGTTTGAACTGCAAGTAGAGTGAATCGGAGCCAGCCGATAGGCTGGCTGAAAGAAAGCCTTCACCACAATCATATCCAACTACCAGCCGATAGTTCAACGATATACTTAACATTTGCAGTCATAGAAACAAGATTCAACAAGAAAAACTTAGAAAAGGTGTTGCTCCATTTTGATGAATATGAGGCAAGAACCTTAATCTGAAAACCTAGCGCAAGGGTAGATGGTATGTTTAGATATGATTGTGGTGAAGGCTTTCATTACAAGGGGCGTATCGAAACAGCTGTACAACTTGGCAATGGCTGTACTGAATAAAGTTGGTCAGCGTAAGTACCTTCGAACGTAAGAAGTTGTAATCACTGTTGAGCATTAAAAAGGCTTATGTCTCACCTGGCATGGCTTGGTAATACAGTTTTAGAAACAGACGTCTGNTGGTAACCAGTCCCGTCGCCACGGGGGGCGTTGGTGGACTTAGACCCCCAAACAAAGCCATAAGCCCTCCAATGTGAAATGTGAAACACTATAAATCAGTGGATTTTTGTCAATTTTTAAAATGTCAATTCCCCTATAGAAACGTAAAGTCCCCCAATTAAAGACCTTCTGGCGATGGTTCTGTTGATTAACGAACAAAGGCAAGATACAACTCTATCCACGTGTAATTGGAAGATGTCCAGCCCACCAGCTATACCAAGTTTGCAAGTCACAACGAAGACTGCAAGCCAGCGCTTCTCAACCAGAGCGGGTTTCACACCTGTTTAAGATATTTTTTCAAAATGGATATCAACACCTATATAGGGCCCCGCGCAAGTGCCGAGAGAATTAACGTTGAAAGCCTTTTATATATTCTAAGAGAGTTAAACCACCACTGAAACGTGAAGTCAACAATGAAACGTTCTTTACACCACTGAGATCATATTATCAGATTTATTTTTATAGCCTGCTATATGCAGTATGTATACCTTTTAGTTAGACGGGGATACTACAGTACACAAAACTTTAACATATATAAATGTTTAAATCTGTAAAGTAGGTATGCCGCCATCATATCCCTTAAATTTTTCGTTTGATCCCCTGGAATGAGTAAGCTATTAAAAAGACATGCGGTGGGCTTACCGGAGATTACAACCAGTAGGGAAGAAAATTTGACGAAACATGGAGGGTTAAAAAGCAAAAAATAGAAAAATTAATGATGAGAAAGGCGGCGACAAGCTGAAAAAGCAAGACTCATGATTGACAATTAAAACAAGACTCATTTCAGTTTGTGAGTGTTTGATTGTGATATTCAAGATGCTTTATTGGGGCACCTGACTAGATAACCTCTGTGTTTTTTCGGTGCCCCGGCGTTTTTTTCTGTTTCATCGAGCATATCTAGCGAAATTAATTCAGTACCGCCATATAAATCTATCTATCTATCTATCTATCTATCTATCTATCTATCTATCTATCTATCTATCTATCTATCTATCTATCTATCTATCTA
>JGI24022J15233_10001418_pt1 | contig 19937 bp, 10 predicted proteins | sample Ectturendosymbi2_FD_15233 | JGI IMG/M metagenome (IMG submission 15233) | reverse complement strand
CAGCACAGCCCTACCTACACGAGTATTAGCAGGCTGTGATTGGTCTGTTTAGATCATGGGTGACGAACATGCGGTCCACAAAAGAATTTCATGCGGCCCGCGAAGCATTCAGGCGAGACCAGCAGTTCATACTTTCGTTTGTTGTTTGTTTCTGTTGATGGACAATTTTTTTCGTTTTTACCAGGTTTCATAGTATGACAAAAAAGTTGTGCGGCTCGCTTACTCAGCGGTAACTGACAAAGTGGCCCGCGATAGCAAATAGGTTCGTCACCCCTGGTTTAGACAACTTGCTGCAGAGTGATGTGCGATCTTGTCTTTTATTGTTTCATTGTGTTAGATTAGGAGTCTGAAACACGCAGGCCGAATGTGACCCACGAGGGCATTTTGTGCGGTCCGCGATGCTGTTTCGGAATTTTCATGTGATTATGTGATTAACATTTACATTATTTATGTAATAGTTTATTCATCTGTGTTTAAACACGTTCGGCTAGCCAGTGAACAAGTTCCTAACGAACGTACATACGGCAAGAAATGATTTGCCTATAACTCATTTCCTTCTGCAGAAAGCATTTATAACTTTCTCATTTTATTGCATCTCTTTGAAAATACTGGTCGGTTTTTGTCGTCTTCCTTTATCTAGCAGTTTCTTGTTAAGGCTTTGATTTGGACATTGTCTAAAAATTACTGTGCAGAAGTAGAATATTATCTGTTTTTTCAATTAGCCATGGCGGGCGTTCAGATATTGACAACCACTTGGAAACCAAAAAAACACAAATCTTCTGTTGAAGCAGCAATGTCATCATTTCGTGTGACACACTTCTTCAAAACGGCTCATTCTGATGAGTCCTTCTCTTAGCAGCGAAAGAAGCTACGTTTGTGTATCACGTCACTATTTAAGAAGTCTTTCAAAAGTTCTGATTGCAACCTCTAAGCTAGTTTCAAAATTTCCGAACCTAAATTTTCCAATGCATGAACAAAATGTAGATCAGTCATTGTTGATTGCATTGCCCCGATGATTGCTGCTGAATGACGCCAAGAATTAGATAATGTGAACTGTGTTTCCATTGCTATTGATGGTTCGAACAGAAAAGAGCAGGGACGCCGGAGAGTGGGTACAATGTCCCTGTCCTTTCATAAGGGGCACAACGGGGGCGGAGATGCCGTTTCATAGAGTATCATAGGTAATTTCATGGTTTATCAAGATCGACTTGAAACATATTTAATGCAGCTATTCGCACACCCAGAAACTTCAGAGTAGTTTTCTATAATTTATCTGTTATTATTTTTGAGGTTAACATTGTTGCTGAACAGAAACAAGCATTGTTAGTAACGATTTTTTGTTTTTAAAAGTTTTCATTGTCTTCAACTCTTTTCACTGCACCCTGCCGTCCCTGGAAAAAAGTGTAAAATTGTTCGTTCTGGTTCGCTACTTGTACCTGATGTCGGTGTGAAAGTGAAGTTTTTATAATTTAAATCGCTCCAGGTGATACTGCTGCAATAATTAGCTAAAAGAGATACATGCTCCAAGTATGATATGAACTACATTTGTCTGATAAGGCTCGTTGTTCTGAAGCGTCCCGGTTTTCAATCACGAAAATATGGTATGCCTACACATAACGCTTTTTCTATTTAATTCACTAACAAGTGATCGCTATGGTTTTGAAGAATTCTATTAACATCTCGAAGTCCTGGCCAAGCACATTCTGTGTTACTGCAGGAGGAACTAGTTTTACGTTAGTGTTTTGCAGAAAAAGCGCTGGAGTGTACCGGCTAAGTGGTACAGTTGGTTGATCGCTGATCACTGGTCACCACAAATAGTAGGCTATGGTCGATTCCCGATCGGGTCATAACAAAGACTGGAAAAACGGTACTGATGAAAATTTTAATAAAAAGCCAAACAGTGCTAAAAAAGGCCAGAAAAGGCCAAACCGATTGTTCAAAGGCCAGAAAGAAAACTTTATTTTCGGTATTGCCATTCTTTTGTCACAAAGAAACATTTAAATTACAAGAATATCAAAAAATGTCTTCGAAATTACGAAAAGATTAACTCTTGCTTGGCATTGTGTTGGAGGCTGGAGCTCATTATTACTGATACTTCTCTGACTTTTCATGCTTTATGGGATTGCACACTTTGGGTACAATAGTGACAGCTTGCATACTGATCCATCGGCAGCTCTCTGCACCCATATGAAAGTCATCTCCAAATAACTTCTATACTTACGACCAGAATCATTGCAACCCTTCCACTTCTTGACGTCATTAAGACACCACAAAGGAGACACAACCGAATCTGATCGATCGCAAATTGCTTTGCTGGGAAATCGATTGCGCGTCAGCGACGCATCTTCAGTCCAGGAAATTTGTAAGCAAAAGCTTCGATGTGAAATGATAGAAAAAGACTAGGGCAAGATCAGAAAGTGTGCGGACTACATTAGCAGGTCCATAAAGCTACTACCGCCAAAGCCTGACGTCATTGTCGCATTTCTATCGCGGAGATGCAGATCTGTCTGCAAGCGTTGTGCTTTCTTAGTGCTTACAGCGCAATACACACTACAGCGAGTGCACACATTTCCAGTTATTACGCAAAACTTTGTTTCGAAACTCGCATACCTTAAATATTACCAATATCAGAACCCGGGCGTCGGTCTAATATAGCACTTATCACAAAAATTTTCCAATTGTGTTGCCGAAAAAAATAGAATAGTAATATTTTCCTTCATAGGAACCTATTCCAGCGAAAAAAGGCCAAAAAAGAGCCAAAAGTACAAACGAATTTTTTAAGGCCAACCAACTTGATATTAGGCCAAAAAACGACCAAAAAGCCAACTAAAATTTTTAGGCCAACCAACTTGAAACGAGGCCAAATTTTTGTAATTTGGCCTAAAAAGGCTAACCTGGCAACCCTGGTACTGGACTCCTGTTCAGCTTGGTGTTAATGGGTGGGTGCAAGGAACGGTTTCGCGTAGTCCTGCAACTGACTCGCCATTCACTGCGAAAGCATCCGCGTATAAATCACCGGCGCATGCAAGTGGAGATGGACGCCGAAAACCACTCGTGACACTCCCGAGACGAGTCTAGAAAACGGGTGTAACTGAACTGAAAATGTATGTGACATAGTTTGGTGCAACCGTCTGAAATTTTGACATTTGTTGGAACTGGTAGATTCTTTTGCAACGTCATTTTTTGGATCTCCAGGCAGTAACTTGAACTTAATAATGAAAAGATAGACTGCGAATTAGAAATAAACCCGAAACTCTACTATGAAATTTAATTAATAAGCTTTGTTAAAAACGAACTTACCAACGTTGAGTGGTCATTGATTTATACATGGCTAGGACGGAGAGCATCGNTTTTGGCAAAGGTTTGCACGTGATGTTAACCAAAAGGTCCTCAGACTGATTGAGTCTATAGCAGCAGCTTAGCTCTGCCTTGCCACAAGCACAACCAGCTGTATCATCGTTAGTACGGTTGTTTCCTAATTTCACTAATGAAAAATCAGTCGTTGACAGCAAAACACAAAATTAGAAAAAATGTAATCTTCGCATCCAAATAAATAAAATTACATAAATTCTGCAAAAACTTCGATTACATTGGTATTGGGGAACATAAAGATAGCCTGGCTGCACAAATTCCAGGGCGACTGGTTTGCGCAAGTTGTATGGTAGATTTTGTTTTCTTAACGACAACGAAACTCCTTTTTCCACTGCTCGGCAAAGAAAAGGACAAACAACGTGAGATAAAGATGACAAGAGATTGCTTTAGTTCATTTAGCCTGTTACGAAGTTTTTTCGATTCCTGAAAAACTGCAGATGTTTCAGAGACATAAAGCATCTGATCTCCAGCAGCAACTCTTCCGATATGCATCCTAGACCTTTATGTTAGAAGCAGTGAAGGTACTGGACAAACATGGTGGTGAGAAATTTAACATCAATTAAACATGTGTTTTGTGATACTAGAACTTAAAGCCTCGCCCAGTGTAATCGCAAACAGCCATTTAACATGTTTTTACCAGGTCCGATCCACACGCTTCAGTCTTCACGTATATGCCGAATACCATGTAAGGCAATTGAACGATAGGTAGGAAAGTTTGATTACTATGGTTTACTTGCAATACGCGTTTATTCATTTATTCATGCTTTGCTTCAGCTTGATTTGAAGTATTTATACCGTATTCAGGCTTTCGGGGTGCACATTTCTAGTTACAGGTTTTTGACGAGCCTTTTGTGTATAACTTGCCATTGGTTTTGAAAAAAACTCAGTTTCATAAAGTTTCATGACGGTAGGAAAACGCAATAAATTCGAGAGTAACAAGAATATTTCATAATTAACTAAAATTTTTAAAACATGCTTTTACAAAAATGTACTCTTATAAGTTCAAACTATGCAGTTGAAAGAGGCAATAAATACAAAAATCGGAAAGATTTCAAGGACTGCAATGACTCAGCGGGACAACTTCATTTTCTTAATACAAAATTTGGTTGATCAACTTGTCGCTGAGTGACTTGTAGTAGCGTTCCTTGTTGAGTAAAAACGTTAGCTGTAATTTAATTTAACCGCTTAATTAAAAATTTAATTTAACCGTTCCGGCTTAAATTAAATTAAATTTAACCGCTTAAATTAAATTTAATTTAAAATAATTTAATTTAACCGCTTAATTAAAAATTTAATTTAACCGCTAGTAGCAATTTCCGGTGAACACCTGTCTGCAATTGTCGTCATTCAAATAAATAAAAAATACAACAAACTTCCATTTGTTTCCTATTGGCACTAAGCATATTTGTAAGAGCAATCAGTCAATGTATGCCTTGAACTTCGAAAGGTCAAAGCTAAAGTTCCACTTCACGCCAACTTCCAAACGAATTTTCGTCAGAGCGCAATCTCCGGAATTCCCCCTTAACAGGCGTATATTTGTTGGTATAGCCGTACACATCCTTTTCAGTAGAAAATGTCAAAATCGGGAAGACGATTTGCAGACAATACAACCTTCAGCCAAAGATAATAAATTAGAGCTTATTTTTCCATGAAAAGATTGTAAAGTGTTAACAACAACACCGTTGCAGTTGCTTGAACGGATTCTTCAACACAGCCGACAGAGTAATATTGTCAAGCGACGTATTTTTGAAAATACGCTGATGATCTACACACGGCAAGTTCTCCGGATTTAAATTACTTCATTAGGCAAGCTGCTTTCCTCAATTGTTGCTTGACAGTATCTGCGAACATTGTAGAATTCAAATGATACGCTTCAGTGTTTTGGCAATCAAACGATGTTTTGTTGATTGTTTTGTTAGAATAGAAGATTTTATTCAAAACCTTGCTTTATTGTTTGAAATTGCCGCAAAGTGACCTACCTGTAAAATACATTTACAAGCAAGCTAAGATTCTCAGCTGATTCCAGTGGCACTGTGTTCAGAATGTTTCTTGCGTGGGCAATGAGGGCGGCGTCAACTGCAGAATCGTCCCTTTTGACAACTCGATATCGAAACGAGTCAGTTCCAGTTTTGCCCAGATGGCTTTGCACGTCTTTCCAGGTCTGAAGAAGATTGTTTATTGTGTATAACGCCTTCACTCCCACACGCAACGCACGAAGTATGAGCATACATCGCAGTGATAAGGAACACACAAAAATATGTATGAACTCCAAGATATATACGTGGAAGTAGTAGAAAAGTATACGCTTGATAGCTCTAATACATTTTCTTTGATGAAACACAAGCATAAAGGGTGCATACACATAATTGACGCCATCACTATTTTTATAATGTAGTGTGACTTTCCAAATGCACCGATTTAAAGAATGCATGGGGTGTGATGGGAGGCTGCGTAGGACCAGGGGTCATTTAGGCTGCAAGCCTCCCAAGGACGAAGCTGCTTTTCGTGTAAAGTGAACAGTTCATAGTAGTAAGCAAACGTCTTTTGCTCTGAGTATAAAGCTTAATATGCGAAATGCGGTTATATGTTTTATTGAAGCAAGATGCGTTGCAGGCAAGCAAGCCACCAGAGGAAAATGGTTTGTACACCTAGTGCATTTACATTGGATAATTTATTATTTTCTAGAAATTATCCAATATCTTATTTTCTAGATACAATTTTCTAGAAATTATTCGCATGTTTGTTCTATTTTTCTGTACGTTTGTATAAAGTGCCTCTTCTTTCTGCATTGCCCTTTACCTTTCCAAGTTTCACTCCACCCTCCCTGAGCCTAGACATGTTTTTCACCCTCTCTGTTTTTGTTTTTTTATCTTGTGCTTAGTTACTAACTTCTGTCTGATGTTCACATTATTGCGTTTTGTCACTTCATATGTCCTCTTCATCAGAACGCCTTCAATTCGTTATTGATTTATGACAACAATAGGGCTGGCCGAGTAGTTGACACATAAGGACTTTCACTAACCCTTTGTGTCTCAAACATGTAGTTGGCACCAATTTACAGAATACGTAAGTCCTCAATTCTTTTTCTCGTTTTTTTTATTAACATGCAATGACTTTTTCTGTGTTTGGTGCTTCGTATTTTTATTGCATTTCTGTTGCTTCGAGGTTTGAGTCACAAAATACATGGATAAACCTACTTGCATTCTACATCGCGAGGATGACGACCAGTTTCGGAAAAAATTCACACCACCCATATAAAATAATGTTCGTGGTTCCAAATCGCGATCAGGAAAAGTATGCTGTTCATGTAGATCAAGAAAACACCAAGGACAGATGGCACAAAGAAAATCAGCTTTGCATATTTGGACATAAATTTTCTACAATATTCCAAACGTTACCATTGCAGCAAATCGCATGTTCAGTTTCTTCCCAAACAGAAGAAAGCCGTAAGGAGGAGTGACTCTAATCCTGAATTTTACTTGGGATACCTTGAAAAGTAAATTCTCTGTTTGCTTTCATCGAGAGGCGTCGTTCCGCAACAGATAGCTGAGACCTTGAACCCATATGCGCATGTGGTGAAAAAATGTCTTATTTAAAACACGGCGGATTGGTGAGATGGATTGTGCAAAGCAGTATTCCGGTACTTGGCATTTTATATTGCTTGAGTTTTGAAGATCAAAATCTGCTCACTTTAGTCAAACTTAAGGAAAAGGCACAGAGTTTATTTCCGCTTATCGCCTTATTTCGTTGCATATTGACAATGTGGAGCATAAGTGTATTCTACGCGTCATAATGAATACAACTTGCGCAATAGAAACTTATGAATTTCACGTAATGTTAAAAAGTTTGCCGCATACTTGTAAAAAAATGCTTACCGGTCAAAAATGTTGTAATCTTTAAGAAAATGTCTACCTAGTAGGCGAAACATATACTCTGTTAAGAGCTTAGTGTCTGATTCTTTGCCGGGAAAGGATTTCTTTCAATAGCCAGTTATAATCTTTAAACTTTCTTTTCTTTTGCGAGGTCAGCTGGAATTTGACTTTCATGGTTGTACAAACCGTAACATTCTAATTTTTCTCAATTTTGAGGACCTGGCGATTTGATTAGATTTTTCTACGTTCAAATGACATATGCGGTAGATGCTTATGCCTTTGACGCCTTTCGCAAGAAGGCTGCCACAGTACCTTAGCCCTTCCACTTGTTGATATCACTCACGCACAAATCAAGCTACTGGCTTCGCGCAGCATATTCTAGCTATGATAAAAATACATTTTACCCTTGTCGTTGTGTACGGTTGAGTATTTAAATTTCGTTGTACACGCGTTAACTACTGTACGCGCCTTATACTACTGTTTTTATTATCTAACTAGAGACACAGGGGGAGGGAACATATTTACTATCACGGGCCACATACAGTATATTGCGGAATATAGCTGGCGAGCCGCAAACATAATTAATTATTTCTTAAAATTTTACCTCTGTCAGTTTGCCATTCTAAGGAAAATAAGGAGAGAAACCGAGAGGAGCGAGAGATAATTCTCTTGACTTACTGTCTACTTATCTGCTTATCACGGAGTTTCGTTTTGACGCGTTGCTGTGTTCTATTTTGGTTAACGGCAATTCTGATGCGGGCAACATTAAATGTTCACGCGGACCGCAGGTTCCCCAGCCCTGATATTCTAGAACCTCTGCAACTGCCGCGCTCAGAAATTTTTTATGCTCCAATGTCGCTTGCGGGACTGAAGGTAAAGCGTGACTTAAACAGATCTTAATTCGAATCGACCCCAAGGCAGTGCGGTTCCCAACCGGGGATTCTCGGACCCCTGGGGGTCCGAAAAATATTTTCGGGTGTCCGAAATGCGATTTTTGGGGGTGAGAGTTTGTATGTTCTTGGATGTATCAGGACCGAGATTCATAAATGATTGCAAATGCTGTTACTCAAAAAATATCCAGCCTAGTTATTCCAGCTAACGTTACTAATTTAACAATTTAAATTACTAAACGGGTGCACTGCTATTTCTGCTTCATGCTGCGATTACCAAGCAGAAGATGGCCGGTGATGCGATTGTAAGCGTCTTACGACGTTTACATGTTTATGGCGAGATTGTTGTTTGATTCTATAGAACACGAAAGTTTCTGGTAACCAACCACGTAAGTTACCAGAAGTTGTGCACAAAGGTCCTGTCTATTCTAGTGCCTTTTGCAGCAACATATTTGTGTGAATCTGGATTTTCGTCTCTACTTTATTTGAAAAACAAGTAAGCGGAATTGTTGGAACCCTTCGAACGATACGCGCGTAACAGTGAGCAATTGTGTGCCACGGTACAAGCGGGTAATTTCAGAGAGGCAGCAACGAAAAAGTCACTAGGTTTGTTTCTAATGAGCAGTAAGGTCGGAAAGTTACACAGTGCAACTGAGGGTTTTCTGTTGTTTTGTCCGTATGAGCCCACGTATTACGAGTAGAAATCTAAAAAATGATTGCAAGATCGGACTGTTTTTATGATTTCTACGCTTTTTTTTAAATGATGGGGTGCGAACGTCACTTCGATTTTATGAAAGGGTTGCCGGCTTCAAAAAAGGCTGGGAACCTATAGCCTAAGGTTTTGAAATGTCTATCTATGTCTAGAATGCAAGCACTCTCCCAAGATCCACAATGAGTTAAACTTTTGATTTTTGAGGAGAGAGGTTTCCTTTATAAGCAATGCCAATAGGTGCTTTTAACAAGTGTATTTTTGCGTGATTCTGTCTGTCTCTGTAGTATTTCGTATCTACCATGTAGTCTTACGTAATATTGATCTAAAACTTATTCTGACGTAATACACTTTTAACAGGAACATTGTTCAGTGCCAAAACCTTAGCCACAAATAATCGCGTCCTACGTCTGCACATCTATGAGACTTGAGATGAGATCGCTGCATGTACAAGTGGTTCTCCCATGACCACTCAGATGACGACCACCCGGGCAACTAGGTGGTAATTGCAATGCAATAGGTAGACGTTATCTTAGGTGATAATTGTATGGACGGTAGTGACGCATACACTTGGTCCTATAGTTGGCAATTGTCTCAAAATGGCAATTGTCCTGGTGGCGGTTGTTCTAGGTGGGAACTGTCTTGAGCTGGCAATTGTCGAGGTAGTAGTTGTGTTAATACCAGGTACAGCAATCTGAATGCATCCTAACTAATCTGCGAATTTAAGAGTACACCACTGACGTCGGGCTGAGTTTAGCGATCGGGCCAGTGGATGTTACAATGCCAGCATGTGCTGTTTTCAACCAACAGAATCCGCTTCAGAATATGTTTTATCCGAGTTCTTTTGATTACAAATCTGTTGCATTGTTGTTGCGGTTTTTGTGTCTTTTCTGTACATGATTAAGCGACTCCATATACTAAATAAATAAAGAATAAATTAAAACTGATTCTATACACTAAATAAACTCTTTACCCGACCTTTAAATTTGATTCGGGAAATCCAAGTAAAAGAAATGTTGCTTGCATCACTTCAAGTACACCTGAAGGTGGATTCACGTAACTTCGCACTTCAGAAACATACTGTGGAATAAAGAGCAAAAAAGTAGCACAAAAATTTTGTAACATTCTAGGCCACGCGTGGTGAAAGGAACAAGTAAAATGCGCCCTCCTCCTCAAGCTTTCAGAAAGACTATTGGAGTCGTTAAGATACGACAAAGTCATTTTGATACATGTGTGTGTTTTCAGTTGAAAGTGTTTTTTGCTTTGGAAGAGAAGATTGAAATTTCCAAAATTTAGAGACGAGTTTTTTCCCCTTAGGTTGAAAATCACGTTAAGAATCAACGCTTGGTTTTTCAACCCGATCATTTTTTTATCAAACTTTTGGACATTGCGGACCTCTCGATTCAGATAAAACCAAGACATTAAAAAGATTGATGATGCTTGTTTCATGAACATGTCATAAAACCATGCTATCGGAAAGTGCAAATAGGAATCTGCTTTAACTATAGATAACTTACACGAGCTGGAATCTCCGCTACACTTTTCCGAAAAGCAAGCTTCTCCTTTAATTTTTCCAGAACAGCGTGAGCTTCTTTCAGTTCTTTCTCCAAGTATTTGCTCAAACTTGTTTCGATCACGCTTTTTATTGCAGCTTCCAACCGTGAAATGGCCGGAGATACCATTGTATGGCGAAGCACTATAAAATCCATTTCTAATTTGAATACTCCGTGCTATCACATTGCTGATAATGAAACAGGATATCAACAAAGTTTGAAGGGCTTAAACGTTCACTGCAAGCCAGCAACATCCAAATAAACAACACATTGCGTCCACGCTTGCAATGCCAGAAATGCTTGGCAGTTTCATTGACAACAGGAGCAGTTTTTCACTTTTAACTCAGGTTTATTGAAGACTTACATAGTACTTTCATCTTTTACCAGTGCATGGAAACCCTTGAGGTTTGCAGGTGAGAATAAACAATCTTAAAGAGTTGTATGTTGAAGAAATCTGCTGATGTCCAAGCACGTTTTACTTAATGTCACATTGTGGTGCCCGTTTGATTTGCTCCTCTTTGATATAAATCGGCCCCTTTTTGGTGCTTATTGACGGAAAAAGAAAGTTAAATAATATCTAACTAAACTCATTTCGATTGGCTGAAAAAGCAGACGTTTGATGGGAGCAGTTGCGCCAAACTTCCCCCTGGATCCGCCACTGGATTTGTTCAAGTGACTAGTCAATTATATTACAACAAGTGTTGAAAGTATTGAGTACAATAATTTCAGCTAGCTTTTGCTGAAATACAAACAGGGTTTGTTGCATTTACCGCAATAAAACTTATCTTTGTAGTTGGACGTTGTTGCTGTGGTAAAAAGTGGTGGCATTAAATCATTTTTTCTTGTTATTACAACCACACGTATATTAGAGATGCTTTTTGGATGATGTTGAATATTTCTTTTTATTTTCTGCAGTAAAAGAAAGGACTTCAATTATTGAGCACCGATAAATTGGTGCCGATCCGAAGCTGTTGAAGAATTTTTAAAATAAAGAAACACCGTTACTTCGCTTGCGGGTGGTTTTGTTACTCAATCCGTCCATGATTTTGCCTGAGTTATAACCCATTGCATGGTATTTCCGTTACGTAAGAGACTAATTTCTATAAAGCTATTCTAACGGCATCCGTGGTTCATCCCATACAGATAACTTTCCGGAATTGACGTTTATGTTATTTAATGAGGTGATTGTGCCGAGCATGAATAGCACGAATTATGACTACATTGGTAGTTGCATCTTTGGTCAGTTAATGCAAATGCCTTTACTTTGCTTAAGGTTGAAAATTTCTGTTGCGTAACGCTCTTCTTCCCTGATTGGTGCAGGCGGCTCCGGTTCCTCGGCTTCTCTTTCCAGTTGGCTTATAAGAGCTCTAGCTGCAGCTACGTCAACATGAAGTTGTTCTTCCAGATCATTACGAAGTACGTCCTGTAATGCGGCCTTGATCTTGTCGATCATACGGGATTGCATACTTAGCCTGAGTTCTGAAAAAATAATTTTTGTGCTTGTGAAAATGCGCAGCGGTTATCGAATAAATGCATGCCATCGAAGTGAAGGCTCCCACTATTAGAGCTATATACTTCCAAGGGTGTTTTACTTCTTGTTTTCAAAAATATTTAACGTGGCTTTTTAATATGAGCAATATTGAGTTGTCTTTACATAGGCCCACGTTTTCAGAGTAAATTTTAAGATTTTGTTCCTCCACTGAAAATCGTAAACGTTTCTTTCACTTCAAAAATCATAGAAAGCCTTTTTCTCTAAACCAATTTACTGAGAAGATTCATCGTCATCTTATTTCATCCGCTCGTATCAACCAAACACTTACAGCAAAAACGAAATTTTCGATCAAATTTAGGTTAGTGCAACCAACAAACCGAAATAATAAAATTTTCGCTGTCTAAACAACAAATACAAGCAACACCACATGCAAGCTTAATCAGGAGCGACAAGTGAAAGACGTAAGGAGGTCAGGAGGAAAGGGATGGTGAATTCCTTCCCATCCCGAGATTAAAAACACTGGAAAAACTAAGAAACTTTCGCTGAAAACTTAAAAATTAACAAAATATGAGAGAATGTTCTGTGGAGTTTTGCAAAGTTTTCAAAAGCTATTTGAGATTTGAATCTTCAGAAAAAATTCTCTGACGTTGAGTTGAATGACGATATGAATATTTTTTAGTCATTGGCAAATTTATATTGATGTGGTATAATAGCCAAATAGAAAGTTGGGCCAGAATGCAAAACTTTGATTTAGGCAATTGCTACAAGTTACACGCAGACTGACGTACTTTTTCTCAACACAAACTCTAGGNTTTTTTTCTTTCTGGGGCTTTCCATGCGAAGCAGGAATTCTTCAGCCTCTGCTACAATGTCAAACAGTTCACTTCGCAGCTCAGCAACTTCAATGTCACTGATGCATGTTCGAACTTGCTCTTTATCTTCATCATCAAGAGCTTTTCTAAGAGCTAAAACAAAAAAACGGCTGCAAAAAAATGAAAGCTTAACTATGTAAGAATAAAGAATTTTTCATATCACCACTAAATTCTAAAAACAATGCGTTAATCCTTCAACTTACCTTGCCTTAACCCTATCATTTCAAGAAGCATGCAGCCTCTGGCAAAATCGCCATCCTTTTCTTCTAACTTCAACTCTTGAAATTCGGCCAGTGCTTCTCTTATTTCATTGGCATCGATAGATTCACTCCTTACAGCATTGTGAAGACGTTCTCGTACTTTGTCCGTGTAGCTATTGTATCACAGAGGATAGAACGTTAGTTGAATAATGTAAACATACAAAAGCGCTTCAAGAAACTTGCTCTGCTTGATTGTACAAGCAAAATGTCAATAAAGAAGCACAAAAAAGTTACTACGTTTTTTTAGCTGAGATGGGCGCGTACATGATTTACAATAACATCGGCCAAATTCTAGTTTTCTGAACCGAATCAAAACTAGCAACAAACTCTCCCAAGGAAATTAAAAGCTTGAAAAAGGTTTCACGCAATTCATTGCAGTTTCGCCAGATAGTGGTAACATTGTGGGAGGCCTTGATGACTTTTCCCACCTTTCTTATAAAACCGAGATGCGGAATCGATCTCGTAAGTGTAAGGGTGTAAAATCATTGGTTTTGAAAAAATTTAGTTAAAGTAAACACTGCTGCCTATGACGGTCACGGAATCCAAAAGTTGGAATCGTCTTGCTGCGCCTGGACAAGATTCTTGATGCGTTGTTAGTGAACGAGGTTCTGATCCGCATAGACCATGTTTGTGGAGAAAAACTATTCGAAGCTTCGCTTAAAATGTTTTCCAAAGTGCGTACTTTAGCACTCACAAATACCTTTGAACAATTTCTTCTCAAATATATGGTAAGCATTAATAGTAAAAAACTACCAGGTAGTGCGCGATTAGAAAAATTTGAGAACCACTGGCGTAGAGGGTCTAAAATGATCAAGATCATAGGCGTATGGTAAGGCATTTTACTGGGGGCGGGGCGGAAAAAATTTGCCCTGAAAATAACATTTTGCCCTAAAAATAAACAATTTGTCCTGAAACTAATTTTTTAGTTTAACCCACATGGGGCCTGAAACCTTATGTAATTCTGTTGTGTACAGTTGAATTCGTTTATAACGGCTTCCTCTGTAACGTCAATTCGTCCATAATGTTACATTTTGTTTGATCGCGATGGCATCGTTTGCATGCATTTCAATTCGCTTATAAGATCAATTCGGAAATAACGTTCTTTATGCAATCCCCTAGAGGTGCCGAAATAGGCAAATTCTGTAGTTACCTTGCTTGTTAACTCAAGGGGTTGAAGTTCCTTGCGTTTTGTGGTCTCCCAGACAAGAAACTTTACGGTAATTGCCTTTACTGATGCAAATGTGTACGCGACTTCGATGGCGCAACGCAATGGTTTAAAATCGACGGTTCGGGATCGTATGCTCTGACTCCCTAAACCTGCCTGTGTTATCTCTGCTGTGCACTTGAGCTAGGCACGTAAAGACTCGCACTCAAAGGAGCCAAGCAATCTGCACATCCGTGCTGCCGGCTTCTAAAACTCTTGTTAATAAAAAAATCTACCATCTTAACACCCTGCACCTCTACCCAGCACAAACTCGAAAACGAACAAATAGAATTACCGAATTCTTATATCAAGCTGTTGAACTACCGACATTCAATTGTTCGATTTTTACAGAAAACGAGGGCTTGGTCCAGATCACAGTCACTATAACCAGTCACGACTTTGGTCCAGATTACAAACTACTCTAGCCCAAATTACACGGATCACTCCCAAGTGAATATACACTGCATTGAAATTTTTTTCACTGTTCACGATTTTTGAGTAACTTGCACTTGCCCTGAAATAACAGAGTTGCCCTGAAAATTTTCACTGTATTGAATATACTTTTACATTCAGGATTTTTAACAACTTGCGCTTACCCTGCAAACAGACTTTTGCCCTGAAATTTTTCACTGTATTGCATATATTTTTTACTATTCAGGATTTTTGCGCAACTTGCGCTTGCCCTGAAAAATAGTTGCCCAGAAATTTTTCACTGTATTGGATATACTTCCTACATACAGGAGTTTTGAGCAACTTGCGCTGGCCCTGAAAACAGAGGGTGCCCTGAATTCACTGTATTGAATATATATTTTTTGTTATTCAGGATTTTTGAGCAACTTGCGCTCGCCCTGAAAAACAGAGTTGCCCTGAAATGTCACTGTATCGAATATACTTTGTACATTCAGGATTTTTGAGCAACTTGCACTTTCCCTGAAAAACAGAGTTGTCGAGAAATTTTCCACTGTATTGAAATATTTTTATCATTCAAAACTTTTGACCAACTCGCGCTTGCCCTGAAAAACAGAGTCGCCCTGCAATTTTTCACTGTTTTTGAAATATTTTTTATCATTCGGGATTTTTGAGCAACTTGCGCTTGCCCTGAAAAGTATAGTTGCCCTGCAATTTTTAACTGTATGGAAAAATTTTTATCATTCGGGATTTTTGAAGCAACTTGGCTTGCCCTGAAAACAGAGTTTGCCCTGAAAATTTTCAANCCCGGGAAGGCGGCCGCCCCGCCTCCCCGACCCCCGTCTCTTACGCCTATGATCAAGATTAGCAGGTTGAATCTTCAATAACCAACAGAACTGGAGTTGCTTGTTTGCAATCACAATTTCATCACGAAATTTTTAAGATAATAACGCACTTATCTTTTTCTTCGTGAATATCTGCAAATTCAGCTGGAGTGTTTTCTGATATTGCGTCTTGCTCATTATGGATCTGTTTTCCTGATTCTGCGTTAATCACAAAGTTTACTCCTTGTAATCTACTGTCAGAAGAAGAAAATAATCAGTGTCTCAGCCGAGGGATTGCAAAAAAACATGAGCACATTTAGCAAAAATGTTTGTCATGCAATCATTTCTTAACTTTGAAAAAGAGCGAAAAAAGTTTTATATTTCATTAAATTCAATGTCTAACATTTACCTTATAGATTCTAATTGTTTCAGCTCTTAAATTTTTACACAAAACGCACTGACCATTTGGAGCTTCGCTCGTGCATGAATGCGTGCTGCTGTTGCTTCGGGCCAAACTTTGTTCAAAAGCACCTGAAAAGTCTGGTTCCACCTGCCGTCTCTGTGTTTTCCAATACCGATTTCGCAACCAGTGCTGGTCAGATCCAACCCAATAGGAAAGATTGTATCCTGCCTGCAAATCAATAACAAACTATCGCTATTCACAAAAGTTTCAGCAAAAAACGAACGTTTCAACAGAAAGTCATTGTTAAATGTTGATGAAATCTTATTTCAAATAGTGCAAACGCAAGAAGCTGCAGCACACTAAAATGCATTGCATTATGCGTTTGTCCGGTGCGCTTTTGAGGCCCTTCAAAGCAGTGGCCGTTTGCATCAAAATACGTGATGAACCTCTTATTGCTTTTAGGATTGACATTCAGATCAAAATTTTGCTTCTCCAGCAACTCCTTCAGTAGAAAATTCCTTGTATTTAACCGTAGCCTACCTTTCCATGATGGCGTGGCAATTCAAATTAATAACCTCAAACGCAACAATTCTGATGTCCCATGTGATATACTATACTAATTTCATTAGTCAAAATGACCATGAATATTGTAACGATCTATCTCGCATGATCCTTTAATTCAAGTATTTCCAATGAACGTTTGCCGCTAGCTTAAACTAGCGGTCCAATTTGTGTCCAATGTGGTCCGATTTTCAGATCTGGTACTTGATTAAATTCCTCTAAATATAGACCAATTTCTTAGCTATGCCATTTCAGCAAAATCTTCGAAAAAACATTTCAGCAAAATCTTCGAAACAAAGTAACATAACTAACTTTTTTGATACACACTGTCTAATCTGCCCTGACCATTATGGTTAACGTCCTGGATATTCACATGACTTGTTATTATCTGTTGTATTCTTAGACCTAAGAAGATTTCGACACTGTAATGTAGAGCATAGATCACCGATTAAATTGTGTAAATAAGATGAACCATTATGGCGTTGTACGTGGTGTGCCAAACGACCTTTATAGAAATTACCTTAACAATAGAAAACAGTTCGTCTCCATTTACCGACAAAGATCCAACCTGAGTACTATAAAATGTGACGTTCCTCAATGTTCCATGCTTGGCCCAATGCTCTTTTTAATCACCATTAATGATTTGGCAGCAATAACTAAACCTCTTCGTTGATGGCACTACTCTATTGCTCTCACATAATAATACCGCAGAACTGGAATTAAAACTAAACTTGGAGCAAGAAAAATTCAAACTTGAATGAACGCAAATGAATTAACTGTTAATTACACACAAACTAAATTCATCTCTTTTCCGAAAATTCACCTTTAACCTCCCCATTCAACCTCTCTTGCGGTGGTCTCACAATAGAACAAGTTGAGAGTACCTAGGTGTTGTAATAGATTCGCGGTTAACTTGGGATCTTCATATCGCTTGTGTGGGTAAAAAGGTTGCCTGTGGTAGCGCGGCACTGTAAATGTTGCAGCCTTTTGTAAATGTGAATCTGCTCCGTAAAATCTCTTTCTGTAGTGTTCATTGTCACCTGCACTATGCAGTAGGCTACATACTTGGAGCACTGCAAATACAACCTTGTTAGATAGTCTAATTAAATTCAATAACCGAGTAATACGCAATGTATGTAAAATTACACCAATGAATACCTATAAATATAGGTATTTTTCTGCTAATGTTATTGAAATTTAAAAAAATACGTAACTACGAACTTGCAAAATACATATTTAAGATGTGCAGTCAGATGTTACCAAAAGAAATTTGAAATTTATAATTTTGGTTGCTTCTTGATATCCATGTTTCCAATTCTCTGTTGCTATTATCAGGCAGTTGCCGTTTCTGACTGTGATTAATTCGACCCTAGCTCACTGTTATGCGCCATTGCTTGTTTATATGCGTTATGCGCCATTGTTTGTTTGCTGACTATTATACGGCATTGTCTGTTGTAGGTTTTGTGAATTTTTTTGTCATTGTTTTTTATTTCATTTCTCTCTTTCTTTGCGTTAATCATGTTCTTTGATTGTCCTTCATTTTGTTTCTTTCAAGATTTGGCTTACTTGTTGACCTCGAGGTCATTTCGCCAATCCACGCATTCTTTTCTTTGAAACATGGTGTGTCTTATACCACGTGTAAAAATGCAACTGATTGAAAAAAATGCAAAAAATGCAAATGCAAGTGATTTTTTCCACAGACACTGTAATTTATGCAACGATATCTGATCGATATTTTCATTTGCGATAAAAAACGTATTTCAGAAACCTGTATTGCAATGTTTGTCTACCCACATAAGCACCTGGTCCGGCTCGTACTCAAATTTCCACGTGCTTCCACGTTGAACATGGTCTCTCTTTTTGACGTATGCCAACACTTTCTCGGCCGTGGCAAGTTCCTGATGGAGTTCTTTCGCAAGGGGCGATCGTTGATACGTTTTGCTGATAATAGATTCCAGTTTGTCGCTTTGTTTTTGCTTGATAGCATCCAACAGTTCTAAACAATCATTTGCCCTTCGTTTGAAGCATTCGGTATCATTTAACTTCAGAGTTTTCATGTACTTCATAATAAACATATAAAAACATTAGAGATTTGCCCGCATCAAGGTTGTTGTTTTAATCTCACACCTCTTGTCGTCAACGACACCTGAATCACTCGGGAGCAGTGAGCGCAGAGTCTTGCACACACATAACAATAGTCCAGTAACAAAACTAAATTCCTCTTTCTTACAATAATAACAAATCGTAGAAATAAAAACGGTTTCTAACAAAATAAGTGTTTTGATGAGAGGAATCCTGTTGTACGGTTCCTTGACACTGCCGCAAAAGAACAAATTTTGTCTGGATCAAATGTGCAGCTGTGCCATAAACCAAATTTGGGAGAAGTTTCACAAACAAAGACTTGACGTGCTGCTATCCACATAGTTGAGAATTTTTTACTATTGAGAGTCTCACAGAAATTGGCAAAAAGCGCCAAAATTTTGATGCTGAAAAACGTAAATGAACGTCTTCCCTTTTCAAAAACATTCCGTGATGATGAGACCCTTCACGAAACTTTCAACGGCGCCCACTGACGTTGCTGCAGTAGAAACAAGACTTTTAGCAAAGGAGAAAGATTCCACAAACTTTTTAAGGGAAAAGTGAGAACGATATTTGTTCAAATTTCAATTTATTTTGCCCATAATGTGGTCTACTGTTGCTGAGCTTATGTTCCATCAATACTTACACACAGTGGGGTAACTGAAGAGGGCAGAGGGCCGAATAGCCCTCTGGAAAGCTAAATGTAGAAACCAGGCTCTCATTTAGCTTATATTTCGGGTTTAGAATTGCTTTGTTTTTAGTAGAATGCTGCTTTTTACGTTTTTCGGATTATTTGCTCGTGATTTAGGGTTGTAGTATACAGCCATCCACATCCGAATTCACCAATATTTCTCAAGTTCTTTTTGAGTGTTGGCTAGTGGGCCCCCTACAGTGGCCAGTGGGGTCCTTTCAGCTAAGTTATCCCCCTGGCTCAAACGTCTGGTTACGCCTTCACAGAATTATTACAAAATTCACTTTGAGGAGTTAGTACATTTGTGTGAATGTCCGGACAATGAGGACATCTTTAAAAACTGAAAAGATTTGGCGGCGGTTACCACAGTAACGGGGATCACGCGGCTACAACCCTGCGACTCTTTCTAGCACCAGCACCACTGCCGTTATAAGGTTGCCAGACGTCCTTGAGCGCCAAGGACTGTACTTGAATTTGCTATCAAAACGCGTTATGTCCTTGATGCTTGAAAAACATCTTGTTGTCCATGAATATTTTCCGGTGTCCTTAAAAGTTCTTGAATATTTGTTATATAGTTCATTTAAGAACTATTGATTACGTTGAACATTCAAGAATCAAGAAGAAACAATGTAAATGAACAGAGCAATATATAGATTTGTTCCATCTCAAACAGTTGTGTAGTAAAAAGTAAATTATTGAAGAAAGGTTGTGTCGTCATAATACCTTTCGTTTACTTTTCAATTTCCT
>JGI24022J15233_10001417_pt1 | contig 19946 bp, 14 predicted proteins | sample Ectturendosymbi2_FD_15233 | JGI IMG/M metagenome (IMG submission 15233) | reverse complement strand
CGGTAGTATCTCCACTTCATTCTGACGATATGCCCTGAAGAGTGTCAGACGAAAAGCTTTGGGATGAATCTCCTACTTCACGACACTACCTTTTCACAAGAAAATACCTTACAATATTCAGCACAAAATTTTTACCCCCATTTACCCGATATAACGGAATTTCTGCAATTGCAATTTTTGCTCGCATTTTATAAACTAACGGCAGTGAGATGGGTTGTTGCTCAATCTGATTCTGAAGCAAGACTTCTTGAGAAAAATAATTGTTTTCAGAACGCACATCATAATGACTGGAAAGTAATTACTCTTTGCTCTGAAAAATATCTGTGAAAGAAAAATTGTTGAATTTCAGCAGCAAAATGATGGCTGACTTTTTGCAAATTAAACAAATTAATCTAATCTTTCTTTTTAAGGTTACAAGTTTAATCAATCAACAAACACTTTTCGGGTGTACTCAAGGGATGCCGAAGTTGTGGCGGTTGAGAACGGAAGTACAATCTATCTGAACAATTGTCGGAGTAAGAGAAGTGTTTTTCGTGAATAACAAAATCAATTTATTGCAAATCAGCTTAGTTTTAATATACGTGCTCAGTTCCGTAATTATACTTTATCTTTTTTTATTTCTATCGGAAGCATTGCTAAAATATTTACAATGTTGTGATCGAGGCTGCAAGTGAAATGATCCAATTTCATTATAACTGCATTCGTTAATTGCAGGCAAGAAACAGATGCTTCTTCCAGTTGCTACGAATGAAACAGAACAACTTGTCTTTTTGCCGGGAACGTCATTATCAGATCCTTGGGGTCTCGATCGTAATTCACAAACATATCATGTCCCTCACTTCATCCCTGTTTACAGGGTAATTTGATGTGAATAGCAAAGCTTGCTTGCTGAGCAACCGGTTATGTGGCGAGTGCGTAAATACCATATAGTTTTCATGGAATCTTTGGAGTTGTGATGTCACTTTTGGAAGACGCGAACTTAGATTGTAGGAACGGCGGTGTTTAAGCAGCAAAAGCACTAAGAAATACCCCTCTCGACTGAGGTCACTTTTATGTCTTAATGGTTAAAGCTGCGTTGCACCCATCTATAATTNANTGATTTCCTGTTGGGGCTCTGTGACGTAGGGTCATGGAGTAGAATATTAATTTTTTTGGAAAGTNTTCTTTTACACTTCCCAAGATTAGCAACCCGCGTCTTCCTATTAAAAACAATTTGTTGGCTTTAANCAAATTTTGTTCGCAATTGGATATGCATTCCTAATTCCTAAATGTGTTTAAAATGCAAATCTTTGAATANCGTCGTTTGTTTTTGTACAGGAACCAAATCCACGACTTGCGTTACCTGTACAAATCCGTGGTTGCTTTNACAGCGGAACGGGAAGAACGTTTACCCGTNTTGTTATAGGAAAATGCACTGGTCTTGGTTTTGGATGGAGTGAAGNAATCAGGTCTTTCTGTCGAGTGCATACAATTTTTTTGAATTGCTTCAAAACCAGTGAACATACTTTCACATTTTATTTTTATGAAGAAGCTTTCTTTTCGCAAGGTAGAATTCTGACACTTCATAGCGATGGCAAACATGTTTTTGAAGTTTGCGCAGCAAGTTCATGCTGTTGTTAATTGTCGCTTATTGACAACTAACTTTAGATAATGCTTCTTTATGAAACCAAATTGACAAAAATGGAACGCGAATGATAGAAGCGGAAACGTTCAAGCGTTGAAGTCCAAAACACTTATTGTATTAAACTCTTATACGAAGTGACTTACAACCTACAGTAATCCTATGAATATTGTTTTTTCAGTTGATGAATATTTCCAAGTTTCATAATTGCACAAATGCTTGACTGTTTTTGGAAAACGCTGTCGAGAGCTTGACGCTTTTTATCTAAGTTAATAGCAAGTGTGCGTTAGAACCGCTCTTTTACTTTACGGGTGATAAAAGCATTCAGCGTATGTGGGTTAAATTGGCATCAACACGCGCTGAACTACACGAAAGTAATTGTGAAGCAAAACCACAGCAAAGTTGAAATGCCCTCAAAGCTTCTAAAGATGTACATTGTTCTTAATTCGCGTTTTCTGGAAAAAATCTGTGTTCACCACAACTGCTTTTGTCTCCTCAATTTTTTTCATTGAGTTAAATTTGGCAAATTTTAACCTGACTGGGTGTCTTATTCTGGAAATGCCGACGAGCATAAATTTACTGTAATGCACCTTTGCATGGTGACGTTGCTTCGATTCTTTTGCTGCATTAATAGAGTAAGTTGGCTTGTGAAATTAATGTGTTTTGTTGTAATTTATGTTGCATCCAAGCGATCCGCATTTATATGCTTGCGCTTAGCAAATATACCTTCCAAGCCTCAGGCACGTTTTCGTTCTTAGCTCCCGAATTCCTATTTTTGGCTCCCAAATCAACTTTTGAAAATTGTTTAGTCCTTACACACCTTTGTACTGAAACTGCACACGTACTCATTGCACATGTGTCTGAAACTCCTTGCAGTAATGTAAGGCTATACTGAATCTTTGTTTCTGACCTGTGAGCAAATACGCGCAAAGCTTGGAGCACGACAAAAAATCTTTTGTTGTAACAAATATGTTTATTTGTTAAAATTATGGTATGATTAGCTTATTGGAGATTTCTTCATGTTTTCACAGTTAAATGCGTTTGTATGATTTATTTTTTTTATCACAACAATGGTGTGTAGTACACGATGTTCGAACCAAAAAACGTTTTGCGCAAATCCGAACGATTTGCCCATCACCATTCCAAAATAGTTTGCGGAAGTATATTAACAAGCAAAACTTTCACAACGCTATGAAAAGTTGAAGGCCTTAAGGTTTCAATTTTTTTATCTCGACAATTACGGGTGGCATTTCATCCTCAAAGTACGAAGTTTCCAAAAATCGGCGTTGAAAATTAAAAATCTGTATTTAAACCGGAAAGGGCGAATGAAAATACCTGATGCAACAAATTGCTTTGAGTCTCACACAAAGACTGCTCCAAGTTATAAAGACTGCTCCAAGTTTGTCCTGCTCCAAGTTTCAATTATTTACTTGTAACTATCTTCAAAATGCAGTTTTTAAATATATTAAGTTTCAATCCAAAGAGCATGCGTTTCCGGACTTACACGAATAGTAATTGCTGGAGAACAACACGTTTCGAAATATCTGTTTTCCTTAAACGACCAAGTTAACTTGTTTATACTTCTAATTTCAAGAAACATATGAAGCAGTAAAGTTTTTAGGGTATTCATTCAAACCTTTTGATGTTTATCGTTAATAAACAATGCAAAATGCTGTTTTTAGATTCTTCTCCAGCAATGTGTCATTTCATCAAAGTTCGGAAATCTTTTATCACGAAAGCAACCACCCACCACGGGTTGGAAGGGTATCATTTCGTGATGATCAGTTTACCTCAGACTTTCTGTTGCAGTTTTCATTTCATGTCGATCAAAGTAATTTGATCGGTAAGAAGCAAGATCTTTTGTCAAAATAATGACTTCTGCTGTAATTCCATGGTTCTTTGAGGCCGAAAAGCTACTTAAAAGCTTTTATTCCCAGTGGCTTTTCAAGTTATTTTATATGTTTGGTGCCTTTATGCTATTTCTATTGAATGTGATGTAGTTTTTGGTGTGATTGTGGTACAATCACAGTGAGTTTGGATAGACTGTCAAGTGATGACAATCTTGGTGCATAATTTTGTGGTTTTGTATTTTCTTTTCGCTACTTTTGCAGTTCATGTTATTTTTTTCAGGAAATTTGTCGGTATGTGCAGTGCTGAAATTTATAAAACTAAATGCATTTAAAGGAATCCATGCTGATGCTCAGCTGACTAAATTTTCTACCTTGATGTGGTTTTGTGGTGTATATCCAGAAATATTAGTTTGTTTAAATGATTGTTATCCAAGAAAACAGAATTTCAATTCCAGTGAAGCAGTTTCGCAAAAATTGAGCGATACTTTTGAAACCATTTCGGGGTAGATTGGAACTTTCAATCACTACGTCTGTCACGTGGATATTATCATTTGATTGCATCGAGCGCTATTGGAGAGGAAAATGGACCTGATGAAGCAAGAGATGGAGGTGACTGGAGAGGCTGGATTCCTTCCTCGAATGACGCCAATCCTGAGCTCATAGTAAATTTACAGTGAGTGTGCAAACGCATGGCTAATGCAAAGGAATGTGAATATGCAAACCACTTGCTTTTGTGTTTGCTACTCAGCAAAACGTAATGTCAGTAGAACAAATAACACCTGATCAAACCTTACAAGAATGCAAACAAAATTTTTAAGCGTGATTCATTTTGATTTTCTGAAATGACAAGCACTATACAAAATTTCGTAGAATCTGAAACAACCGACATTTTCAAGGTGGTTAAGTTTCAAACCACAAATCACTTTGGCGTGACTAATTCTAACACAAGGTATTTGCACTAAGTTGCTTTCAAATGCCTTTAATTATTTACAGTGATTCAAAATGGGTTAGTGGAATGCGATTGAATCGTTGCTCCAACTCATCTTACGCGGATTTTGTTCGAGTCTCCTACTCTACATTTTCGTCCCCGGACCAATGGATTCCACTCCGCGATGCCGTGGGAAATTTGGTAAATGAAGAAGGTTTAGGGTGCACGCAACCGACTTTTGTGGTTTTTCGCATTGAAAAAGTTGGAAAAATGCCATGTTTGGACGATATTTGGTTAATCTNTTTCTTAATGTGAAAANCAAACCTGCGCGTAACACGTGCCTTTGTCAGGTGATAGAATGATTCGTGTGTGGTATTCCAATTTCATCTTAGCCACTTGCTTTGACATGGACTATGAAAAACAGTGAGACATATTGCCATACCGTTAGAAAGCTATAAGTAATCTTATCAGCAATATTTTCCAGCACAAATAGGAAATACTTTCTGAAACAATCAATAATTTAAAATGGTATGCAACTGTCTCTGCCTAATGTAAATTGAAATAGAAATATCCGACAGACCATATACTTTCTTCAAAGGGCATCTTGTTGTTAAAAGCAATTGCAACTACGTGGACAACAAATTTTGCAACTTAACATCTGAGGCCCTGAAAGTTTTACAGATGAAGTATCCGATATGCTCTTTCAATTACAAGAAATTTGTTTTTTTTTACATGAACGTATACATTACCTTTGCGAAACTACGTTGGTAACAGTTACTTCGTTTTTTGTAAAAGCGCAGTTCCATTAAACACAACGTGCCTTTTACATAATTGGAATTTTGCTTAAAATAAGTGAGAAAAGTGTTGTTTAAACTAAGGTAACAAATCTTTTAAATTAATTTGACTCAGTAAGACAAACTTTGAAGCAAATCCCGTTGGGTATTTATGCAAATGGTTGCAAGATTTGGTTTTGCATTTAACAACTATGTTGAACTATGTAAAATACGGCATAAATGAATAAAATCTCATTTTGCAAGATTTTCACTTGAATTATATTTTTTTTCAATTAAGTGCCCATCCAACATCAAAATTAATTCATTTTTGATTAGATATCAAAATCCCAACTTATTAATATTTTCAAACCATTAAGTTTAGCGGCGCTGGCATCATTTACACAAAATGCATTTTTAGATTCGGATTTACTGGTGAACTAAATTCTAAAAACTCATTGAAGGTTTATAGTCTATTTTTGATTAAATAACAATTCGACAAACTGCACTCACACAAATTAGATGTGTGTTTCACGAACTATAACATTGTCCTGTCATATTGGTTGCAAGTATCAAAGTTAACCACTGACTTATGCAATCTGTGGAACAAGTTCTTTTCTGCAATGCGTTTCTTTGCGAAATAAAAATCAACAATCTTAGTTTATAAATGTACAGTTGCGATTGATTTCAATCTGCATTAAAAATAAACGTTTTCCCAAACAACATGACTGATCTCAGTTTCTATATGCTTCTTTGATTCATATTTTTGCTTGTAATTTCTTAACTTTGCACCACCTTCTTTTTTAATTTCTTTATTTAACCCTAGCACGAACTAAAAGTTCTTTCGATCTTAATGAAACTGTCAAACTCATCACGACATACGAATGTATAAATCTTCCTACATTTAAATTTATCAAATTACATACTTGTCTAGATTTTTCAATCAACCGAAGGATTTACAGTCGCAGAATGGGGATACTTTGTCTTCGATCGCACAGTCTTCGCTTTGCGAATGAAGCTTATGTTTGGTCCCAATCTGCTTCCTGTCAACGTGACTCTGTGTGCGAAGGTGGAATTATATGGAAGTTTTAAGAGCAGAGGATACAAATCGGTAATTGGCATTTCCAAAAATTTTTTAATATGGAAATGCTTACTTTCGTTATATTAGGTGCGCTGCGTATCTGAACATCTGTTAGATATAAGTATCCATAAAATTATTGATGCCATATCTGCTGGAAACCTAAAGAGACAACAATTCAACGGCACCGCAGATGGCAACTATGGTAAAATACACCGTCGTAGTCTAAAAAAAAATTGTGCGGCTCGACTTGTAGCATGGCATGATTACGATAATTTATACACACTGCAGCAAATACTAGAGTATTTGTGATTATGACATGTACGAAGGGTTAAAATCAAATATGATTCTGCCCGGCTCATCGCCAACAAACTCTGATTTATCGGTTTGTGTTCGAAATATATTTCAAAGTTTTGCTTTTAGCAAGTTAGACTCATTTAGCAAATGAGATTCGGTTGAGCAAAAAAGATTCCATAAAACACATTTTTTATAATTGTATTTGTAACTCTCAAAGACAATGTTTATAAGAACGGCATAATGGTAATACATTTTCAAGTCAAGTCTATGCATTTAATTTTGAGTTTTTACGCTCTTTTTTTAGAACTACGCTAAAGTCACGAGTATCACTCCACAAAGCGCATCAAATATGGTAAGTTTGCATGGATACGGAAACAAGGACAATGCCGCTTTTTAATTCTATTTATCGAAAAACTGACGTTAAAGACATGTTTGATTCAAAGAAAGATTTCTGACATCGCTTACATATCCAATATATGGTATCAAAGTTGCTTTGAGGTATTCTTGAAATCAAATTAAGACCAACATTGGTTGTGGGGTTCCGTATGGTTGAATCCTACTAGATGTAGTTGAGTACAATCTTGATAATCTAGATCAGAATTGTGAGTCAGACCGTGATTTTCGGTTCCGGCCAGGTTTCGGTCGAGCTTAGTTGCAAGTTCGGGCTTAAATTTGTCAAAGTGTTTCGACCCGATTTCGGGGCTCCGTGCAGAACTTTTTCGCAACAATGGACACTTGTCGCCAGTTAATGTTGAAGCAATCGAGTTGACTAAATTTTCAATAAAAAATGATTGCTGCAATTGTGACAGATTTAGTCCAGTTTACTTTGCTACTCCGTTAATACCGCGCATTTGCGCACATTTTGATATTCCCGGTAAATTGTACTTTAGAGCCTAAATAGGGTTTCAAAAATAAATGTCAGGGCCAGTTCAGGTTTGTGGATTGGGGATTGGGCGGTACAAGGGTTTGAAAATAAGGCCTGTTTGCAAATCTTGATTAGACTGAGTACTCATTAAAGTTTATTTGTTTCTTTAAGACAAGATCACCGCTAGAGTTATTCAAAGCCTTAAAATGAATTGCTGAAACGAAGAGTTACAACAGACTGTAAGGCCCAAATAAAAAAAAAACTCTTTTCAAGATGGAGACAATTAATTCTAGTGTAACAAGTAATGTTGTATCTCTTTTCTAGTGTAACAAGTAATATTGTCTACCCTACGTTTTGGGAAATGTTTTTTTTAATCACAATCGCCATACCTAGAAGTGTTTGTTGGTTCTCGCACAGGTTAGAACAAGAAGTTGCGCAAATATGTGAAAACGCAAATCGTCTCTTCCAGCCTTTGGAATACAGCGGCTGGCAGATGATGCTCTTCAAAGAAAAAATAAGACTGGTTGCCAGTAGAACCAATCTTGTTTATCATTTTATCTTATTCACGAAGGACATTCATAGAATTTCAAATAAGAAGCAAAGAACTTGTTGTATACGGTAACCTTTGTTTCTGGCGTCACTCATCCCAAAAGTACGTTACATAATTTGCTAACAGACCAATCGGATTCAAAACTTTGAGTTGACTTTGTTTTCACGGATCGACCGTTCCTGTTTTCTGGTGTCGTTCGGAGATGGACAAAACGAGGTTTATCGACGATACGAGCGTGAATGTGAAAAGAACTTCATGGTAGAGATTTCTGCGGTGATTGACATACCATTCCGTCAAAGCGTGCTGATTGAGCACAGGTAAGTTTAATTTGAGGTTTGTGATGCTTAAAGAGTCTTAGAACTAGGTGTATTTAGATTTTTGTAGCATTTCAATATTTGTTGAAGGGCCTCTATGTTGAAGTAGAAAAATTTTCTTGACCTAAGCTTTTATTTTTCCCACTTCATTTTAATGTTGTGCTTTCGAAGCATTCCGTTATATAGGCTATTCCTATGTTTGATCAGTTGCTTCAGAACATTTTCGTTAAAAATCTAGGTTTCCATGGGAAGGGGGAGAATTTAATGTCACGATTGTGCACTACGACGGATCTCGTCTCTCCAACTTCGCCGACACCGTGCAGGTAACGGTCACACCCGAAAACCAGCCATTTTCCTCCCTTCACCATCTCTACATTGATTACAACACCAGTCGTGACGCAAACGTTAGCGTCGTTGGGGAAATAGATGAATACGACACAAAAGTTTGCTTACTGATTTCGTTTGATGACGTCGAGGGTGATGTCATGATACATCGTGACGTTGAACGTGCCTGGTGTATTGCCTCTCTTCGAAAGTTCAGTGCAGTGTTTGAAGCAACGGAGCTGCTCCTGGGGTCGACAACGATCAGAGCAAATCATTATTTCACGTCAGTTGATTTCATTTTTTTATGTAGCGACACTACATTCTGTTTTTACCGCATTTTTCCGTGTTGTAGTTCCAAGCAATCCGAAGCTAGTGCACTATACAGAAACTAGCACTAGTTTGTTTTTTACTTTTATCGTTTATCTTTGGAAACACAAACATGATCAATTTGAAAAATGCTTTGTTTCGCAGTAACCACAATCGACTTTGCACCAGTTAGCGTTATACTTTCAACTAAAAATGGTTGCAACCTTTCAAAGTTTTATCTGTCACTTGTGTCATGTATTTTAGCAAGTAGAACTAACTCCAACTGCTGAAAATAAGTTGGGCTGAAAAGGGGTCTATTAATATGTACAGAATTACTCTAAATCTGTGTCGCTCCAAATCGCAAAACGTCATTGATGATTTAATTGGTAGGGTACCTTTATTGAACAAGCCATTGGGAAAATATCACTGGTAGAAGTAGGCATTGCATATATTTAACTCAAGTTTTTGTATACTATGAAAGCGAATACTATATTTTGTTCAAAGCAGGAGGACATCCACGTTTCTTGTTCAAGCTTTCTATTACAACGGGTCGGACGTGGTGGAGTACCATGCTCCAAAGAACCACTTGACGTTTTTCGTCAACGTCTCCAAATGCAACACAGTTTTCACGATTGCGTCGGGAGATCAGGAGAATATTACAATTCATAAGTCGGAATCTTTGACATTAACATCGTATTTCGTCTTTGAATGCAACAAGGCCCCAATACTGGTTCCCAGAATCCATTGGTCACAGCTCGACTGCATCTCCAAAAAGACCGTGAAAAACGTTTCCAACGACCAAGGTGTTTCGGCGACGTTTGCCCCAAAAACGTTTGATTACGGTTGTCACTTGATTCGCGCTCAAGCTATTTTTCCGGAGGGTCATCTTTCCAACAACACAAAATCTACATACGTTGCAGAAAAGGTTGTAACGGTTGTTGCCGGAAAAATAACTGCAAAAATTTGGGGAGGAATATCCAGAACAGTGGGAAAAAATCAAGGTAAGATTTTTTTCTGTTAAACAGAAATCGTGTGGATGGGTTTGCAACTGTTGTCATTGTTTCAACGTTGATGAAAAATTCGGAGTTGGAATTGAGGCACAAGACACGCAACCACCATGGTCTCTCTATTATAGAAACATTAATCGTTGGTTTAGAAATTATCTTCAAAAGCATATCAAGAGAATATCTTGTTTCAATCAACAACAAACCGATAGCATTCTTCAAAAAAGTCTTTGCAACTTTCTGTTTCATTCAAAACTAAAAAATTTTTTTTTGCAATACCTTCAAACAATATTTTTGGATGACGAAAAACATAAATGAAAGGTTATCAAGGCTTTAATTTTGAAAATCATGAGAACCAACTTTAGGCAGATGACAAAAACGGAAACCGCTGATATTTTATCCTTGACGTCAACCATTCAAACGTGTCAGGAAGTGTCAACTGTAATTGGTGAAAACATAATTTTTGTTTTACTATTCTAGTAATTTCTACAATTCTCTAAACTTTACCTTGACTACTTTATATGTATTTGCAACGTTTTACGGTTTGTTTGCAAATAAGTTTTCGCTACTTTGCAACGACGAAAACGCTTAAATGAAATCAGTCAAAATCGTTCAATTTCGTTTTAGTGTGTTGGTTTGGTAGTAAATGCATTTCCAGAATATTTTAAGTATTTCACCACAATCTTAACGTGTGCGCTTTTATTCTTTGAAACCACTGTAAAAGCCTTTCACACTTTACTTTGCTCCATATATGATTCACAAATCACGAACTGTTTTTTAATCAACGACTTCGGGAAAGCAACAACTGTACAAAGGTGTTTTATCACTAAACAGTAGCATCGCCAACAGTCGATATCATAATCTATTGTTTTTGGTGAGGTTATCAGATCGCCGGACATGTGGCCTAGTGGTTAGAGCGCTCGTTTCATGTTTGGTAGGTCGTTGTTCGGTACTTGATGGTTGGTGCTTGAGTTCTTTTAGTGATTTGTCAGTTTTACTCCTTGTCTTGCGGAAGTTGCTTTCTAAAGTGAAAGCTGCGAACTTAAACGTTTCTCTTTGACGTATGTGGTGTGTAATTTGTTTATTTGCAGATTTGCAAAAAGTATCATTATTTATGAGGCCATGACATTCGATTTCCGTTTATTTCAGACCCACGTTTCATCTCAAAATTATCTATTTTCAAGTTACTTTAGTTCATCAAGAAAAGGTCATTCAGCTGAAATCACGCCCCGCCTATTTCAAGTTTTCTCGACATTTTATAGAGCTTTTATGCTACACGAAATGGCATTTCTTGACAGCTTGCAAAAGTATTTTTTATGAAAAGGAATATTTAGATATTCATGAAAAGTTGTTCAAACTGTCGCACTTCCTCCTACAGCCATCGCCGTTGAGGATCTAACGCTGTTTGTGCAACGAAACCTTTTGTGAAGACGCGTGTTAAGATATAAAGACAAAACGTATTTTAAGATCAAATACTCAATTCCTTTCGCCAAACGAAAATTAAATGGCAAAATGATCTTCGAAACTTGCAAAATTGCCAACAATGTTAATCGAAACAAATGCGAATTTGTCAATTCTAAAACAGGGTGTTGTCCGTAACGTATGTGCAACCACACGATGCATGTTTGTTTTCTTCGCTGTTGTCAATTATACCATAACCTTCTCAATGGCTTAGGCCTTAAAAAACGGTGATGCATGCTTTATGTTTTTTCTTTTTTCCTTAGTAAATTTACTGAAATTGAATGAAATGCAAAAACTGTCTATTATAGCTGCCGGAGAAGAGGCGAACGACCATTTTCTTGAAATAATTGTTACGATTTGCAAAGGAAAACTTTTTTGCATCAACTCCTATACACAAGTGAAAGTGACAAGTTCTCAGTTTGACGACAGGAACGGCACTGTGGATGCAATAAAAATGGCTGGTGAAGAAAAGTTTGCATACATTTTATTAAAAAATGTTTGTTTTTTTCTGTTCATTGTCAAAAATTTTACTTTTTTGTCTTTTATTTTTACTTTTTTGTCTTTTAACGCTTGGCAAAAGAGACAGCAATAGTAAAAAAAGCATTCCTGCAGTTATTATAGATATGAGGCAAAATAATGAAGGACCATGTAAGGAGGTAGGATTGTTGTTTGATATGTTGCTACGCACAGACGATCTTAGTTTGGTTTTCACAATTTCCTATGGCAAGAATGAAACAAGCCGTATTTCAACAAAAAAGTGACCGATACAGCTAATGTACTGAAGCATACTCCTGGGCAAGAATGCACTGTAGGTTCACTTTGCAAATTTTCAGAGGTAATTTTGTGGTTTTATAGAGAGCACTCGCGATGTGGGCACCTTGAATCAACTCGCCCACGCGATCTTCTATGAATCAGAAGCTGCAAGTTTGCGCGGGGAACAGTGGCTGGGTGATGATATTAGTGAGGTAAGAAACTAATCAAGAGAATAATGTCCTTGAAATGGTGTGCCTCAACCGGTGTTATAATGTGCTGGATAAACCTTGATGCAAAGATTGTTGGTTTCAATAAAAACGTTTTATCTTTTGAAAATCTTGAATATTGTGCCCGGAGCATTCTTGAAAAAAGTTTGCCAACAAGCTGTACACAAACACATTACCACGAAGATTACTTAAACCAAAGCAAAAAATATTTGATGAGTTTGAAATGAAAATTCCATAAATGAAACAAAAATGTTTGTCACTGCAACTCAAGGAACCAGTCAGTTTTAATTCTGAAAAGTAGCAAGTTCGAAAGGGCGAGTTTAAAAAGCGATTGCCACCGAAGTTTAACATAAATACATTTTTACATGATAAAGCAATATTACGCAGAAGCGATTCTGTCTCTTTTTCTGTTTACCTTCCTTGAAGGCGTGTGACATTTATTTAATAATGGAGTGGCATGAAGTCATTTGTGACTCGTAATGCAACAGGAACTGCCAGATTACTGACACAGAATTTTATTGCTGAGTTTTTCCTTAATGGCTTTCAGACAGTAAGCTTCATTTTCGTTCTTGTGCAACACCGCTCCATACAGTGATTTAGACAAACGTTCAAATAACATCTAATTTTATGAGCGCGTTCTTGCTTTAGTGATACAAAAAAACGAGTTCGGTTTTTGGTGATTTCGATTTCCTGTTCAGTTTCAATGTTTGTTGTGCTTATGAGCACATTTTACTTGTAACCAGATTTGCATGCAAAACGTATGAATTTTTTTGGCAAAGATTTAAACAAAGTTTCAGTAAAGTTTGTGGGCTAAACAATTATTTGAACAAGGTTAAAATCCTTATAATGAAAATCACGGCCAAAGAAAACGATACAAATGACATATTGCAAACGTTTCGATAACTCCTGTTATCATCATCAGCGCACTGACTGATGATAACAGGAGTTATCGAAACGTTTGCAATATGTCATTTGTATCGTTCTCTTTGGCCATGATTTCATTATAAGGCTATTCAGCACTTCCACTTTTCGTGTACCAAGGTTAGAAGCTTCTTGTTTTTCGCTTACTTGGAAAATTTCGGAGGACATGGTCATACAGTGGAAGTTAACCAAAACAAACCGGGTGGTTAAAAACAGCTGGTAAGCAGAGGAAGCATAACACGAATAACTCAATTGCACGAATAGGTAGCTTCGGGGACAATTTTGTTTCATTTGTCATCACAGTAATATTTTATTGAGAAACTACTTTGATGGACGTTAGGCTTAACAACTGTTTTAGTTGCAAGTTAAAAAATTGCGAATGCGCAGTCATTTTTTATCCAGATTCAAGAAACGATTTTGAGATCCACCCTTGCTCTTGTGAATAGTGATGATTCTCACACCAAATACAGCATTGCACAACTCTCGCAAACTCTTGAATCAAGCACAAAGTACCTAACCAACGTCAGTGATGACGTCGTGCTGGTTGGTTCGAAAGCCTTAGAAGGACTTGGGGAGCAACTGGCTGATCATACAGATAGTCACGGAACAACGTTTTTGTTTGATGAAGTTGTGGGTATTTCTTCAGGTAAAATCCATTTAAGGTTGTATTACAAAATAAAACAATTAGGTATTGTTTTCAGGATTTCAGTATACCGTAAAACTTCTATTTCACCGACATGGCGCTCTATTTTTCAACCCTTCATTTAAAGTGGTGTTCTATTAGAGGTGGCGTTCAATTAGAGGATGGCGCTCTATTTTTCGACTAGCTGGTCAGAATTTTGAGATAAATTCATTAATGAAAAGAAAAAACATCTAACACATTTACATAATTAGCAAAAGACACGAATACAGGGTGATTACTGGAAAGGAGTCATAGGTTCACTGGTGAAAATCAAGTGACACGTCGCTGTTGAAGCCGTCCTCGTCATTTTGAATACTTTCTGCATCAATATCAAGAAATTCAGGCTAGGTCTTATTTTTAGGGTAGGTCTTATTTTTGGAGAAACACGGTCGAAAGGAGATTTCAACTGTAACTATTTCCAAAATAGAAGAATTCATCAAAGTGGCGTTCAATTAGAGGGTGGCGCTCTATTTTTCAACCCTGTATAGTGGCGTTCAAATAGAGGTGGCACTCAAATAGAGGTTTTAAGGTAATTAAAAATATCATGTCTGTTGTGGAAATATGAACGAGTTAGTCGCATTTGGTTTTAAGACCCAAATAACTGTGATTTATGTTATTGTATCTAGACCTCACTGCGGCAACGGACCATTTTATTCAAGATGTCGCCATCACACCCACGAAGCAAGCTGCTCTTTTAATGAGGTCCAAATTCGAGCAGACTAAACCTGAAGCGGACGCTGAACTTGACCTTTCACCTCGAGAAGTCTGGTATCGCAACAATGACCAGGCGAACTTTGAGAGCGAGACATATGCATCCACCCTGATGAGAGTAATAACACCTCGAGAAATTCTTGGCTGTTTTCCCAAAGTTCCAACATGTGTCCAAAACTGGCCACGGCTAAACGTGTTTTATTTTTATTATGAAATGACAGCCGATTTGTATTGGAAATGTGTGCACTGACGGTAAATTGTGCATAGAAAGGAACTGAGTGCGTTTCCTCTGAGTGAACTGGTTTTATAAATGGTACACTGGCGAAACTGTGGAGAGGTTAAGCGGGTCAGAATATGAGGAAACAAAAATATCATTTGCAATATGTTCACGGAAATAATATCGAGCAATAAAATTTTACTAAATGAAAGCGTGTAATGAAACCTTACGTTTAGATATTTTATCTATTAGTCATTAAGGCACAGTTCATATTCTATGCATCCGCCAACATAAACTGCAATAATTGAATTTTGCAGCTCAAATTTGCTAAAAAGGGATAGTAATCAGATTTAAATTGCACCTATGAGCCGTTTATACTTGTTGCATTGCGTTGTAACAAACTAAACAAACGAAAAACAAACCAACAACGATAAAAGCACAGCTTTAATTACAAGTTGAGCAATTGATTGTGTTTTAATTGTTTGTGTTTTCACTTGTTCATCGCAGTGTTCAAATTGCCTTACCTTCGCCGATATAGCTACTAATTTGATTAAAACGTCGTGCGTTTCTCTTACAGCGCAGGAATGTTACGAGCAGCATGATAAAGGCCACAAATCACGTGACTGAAAGCCTGGTTGACTCGATGATAGTCCCGTACGGAAAGTCAATTTCAGTCCGGGTTGGCGATGTGGAGCTGGCCGTGATGGAAATAGATGCTTACGGCGAAGATGCCAGCATTAACTCAAGCAGGGGCGACAGTGTTTTGGTGCAAGGCGGACAACCGGCTGAGATCAAGGCAAGTACATGCAGAGCGAACTGCGACATTAAATAAATAAAAACATGTTTTCGAACACTTGAAAATATTTGGTAGCAGATTTAATTTTCGCTAACGGTGAGATCAAGTTAAAACTGACCCAAATTGTGTGAGGAGTAGAATCCAGAAAACCTGCACGTCAAAATTCCAATCTTTTAACATTTAGTTTTCCTGGAAAATTTATTAGGTTTTTTTACGGTTGATGAAAGATGTGCATTAACCTTTGGAGGAATTTGCAATATTTGCAAAAGTGTAGTGTTCACTGATAGAATAATACGAGTATGAAATTCAGAACTAGAGTATATATTATTAACTAGTGATGGGCAGAGCGAGCGTTGTTAAGTTTATCAAATATACAAAACATATTTGCCTGTGATGTTGTTTAAAATTTTAATCTCGTAAATTTGTTTTTGTTAAAGCAATTCAGTCAAGAAGCTGCATTAGCTGTGCATGGATTGTTGCACAAAAGTTGATAAAAGCAATTTTAAGGTTGCATAAATAATTCAAATATTATCGCCTTTGAAATCCTGGTAGCTAAAAACATTGAACATTGAACAAGATCAAGCCAAAATCATATAACACGGAAAGCTTTCGAGGAATCAACAGACAGGGCTGTCTTTTTACGATGATTCAAACTTGTACAGTACATACCAGTAACTAATCTCCACAAAGGCGAAGGTTTTAATCCATAAGCATTAATATTGTAATAGAAAATCGCTTACACGTAGCACTACGCATACTCAGTCCTAAACGAGTTACGTTTGCATATATCAAATACGTTCCCCCAAGTGTTCTGCAGGGAAGCTGTCACAGACGTTTTGGGTAGACTAAAATTAAGCATATACGATTTTGTAATCAAGTAACTACTCTTCACAAAGGCGACAAATGCGAATCAACTGGTAAATTGTTCTAAAATAGAAAAGTGATGTCGCGTAACTGTATGTATTCGCATTCTAAAAATCTTTTTCAAATAGAATCATCGTTGCCTTTACGGAAGCTAGTTACTTGAAAACACATATCCAAGGCGGAATCATCGCAAAGTCATAAAAGCAGAGCCAAGTCGGTTGATTCCTCGAAAGATGGCAGCAAGGCTCAAGCTTTAATCATCCATCTTTTGGCGATTTTTTTATTTTGTTTATTTAGCAGTGTTTTAAATGTGAGTTCGTGCAATTTGCCAATGACAAAAAAGGGACGTTGTTATGCATCACGACAAGAGTACTCTAGAAAGACAACACGTAAAGAAAATGCGTGCGTATCGTTGTTCGCCATATCTCACTGGAATTTTGTAATTGCAGGTGTGAGCCGCTAAAGCACTGAGCACTTTTTTCATTTCTGCTTCGTATCTAGATTTCCTGGTCAGTGTTGTTAAGTGTTTTTTTCCATGAAAAAATTTGCATGCACCTGACTGTGACTAATGTTACAGGCTTACGACTTCGTCGATGAAATGTGTTATCTTCCGCTATCTTTCAAGATTCTCCCTATTTAGATGGCCTATTTAAACGGTTTTGAGAGCGCGTTTTGAAGAATGTTGTACGTCATTTCTTCGCCGCAAGTGAATGCTGTATGATCAACAATGTTTTGTGATCTTAGTATCACAAATAAAATGTTTAGATATGCACAGTATAAACATTAAATTACATTGATAAGAACGTAGTCAACCAGACGCTTTGCAAAACCGTTGAATCACTAGAAGATCGAAACGGAGATCAAGTAAAAATTGCAGAGATGACCTCATCACACTTCACAACTCCATATCTCACTAATTCACTAGTTTGAAAAACATTGTTGTAAGCTAAATTTATCTCAAGCCATGATTCAAAATTTCCCAACCATTGGAATGACAAGATCTATTTTGCTGAATTGTCAAATTTTCTTTCGTTCTGGGTTTCAAAATCAAGATTTTCTTTTTATTGTGGAATTGCCGAAGTGGCAAAGGGTTTCTTATGATTTGTGCTTTTCAGGTTGTTTTTCTGCAACGCAATCCTTTCAGTTTCACTGATTCATCGCTGTTGATCAGTCCTGCTATTACCATAATCGCCGTAGAGTCAACCGGGAGCAGGCAAGAATTTAGAAGCATTGAATTGTCCCTGCGAAATCCACAATCATCCGATCCCATTTTCGTCGAAACTCGGTGAGCCACGCACAATGATATTTTCAGTTCAGTTCGTTTCTTCGCGAAATCAACTCTTGGAAAGAAAAACAAAATGCAGCACACAAAAAACAAACAAACAAACAAACAAATGTAAGAATAGCGAATACTTTTTCTATTCAAAACGGTAGACCACAGGAGTGTCAGTGAATGAACATTCACAAAGTTAGTGCTTATTTTAGACAGAATTGAATACTGTAGCTCTAAGAGCAGCATTATAAGCCGCCCAGCACTAGCACAAAAGTGATGTATAATACATAAATTTTATACAAAAAAGTATAATGCATTAGAAAGGTGTTAATTTTACTTTACTGCTAGCGTATCTTCATGAAATGTGTTATCGATTGCTCCAGGAAATCTATTGCAAATCTACGGTTTATTGACATGTGCCCTTTGGAACAACGAAAAAAGAAAGGAATTATGTTTCGTATGGATTCTATTTTTTAATTCTTAGTTAATTGTAAATGACAGCGCAATGTATATCAAAAATGTAAAAATATTGGAGGTTAAAATGATAAGGAAAAACGTTGCCCTGATGTACAAAAACAGTTGATGGGCTGATGCACCAGAACAAATTGTAACTGAAGCCTTTACTGTATAGACCTACTGCCTATTTTGTAAAATATTTAAGAAAGAATAAGAAATTAAAAACATCATTCTAACATCTGCAAGGAGATTAGTTAGAATTAGCTGTGTATGTTAAAGTGGTTGTAATTTTTTTATGAATCACGTGTTCTACGAATGTGGTGATTTAGCGATTCTTTAAAGATATGTAACATGCACTGCAACACGTGCCTAATTCAGTTTTTGTGTCGATAGCACAATGGGTAACACCATGGTTTTCTTCAAGAAAAATGTTAGGCACCCGTTATGCAACTGTAGGGACCCGATTTCTCTGATTCTAGGGACCCGATTTTCTCTGAGTCTAGGGACCCGATTTCTCTGATTCTAGGGACCCGATTTTCTCTGAGTCTAGGGACCCGATTTTCAATTCTAGGGTCCCGAATCGGGTCCCTAAACACCTTAAAAAAACCATGGGTGACACAGTAAAAAGTGTCGTTTTAATTACAAATATTTTATTATACAGGTGTTTTTATGAAAAAGTTACAAATTAATTTTACCATGGATTACGGTACAAAATTGGTTTGTAACTTCGAAACGGTTGAGTTTTGTAGCTACTCTGAAATACTGGAAACAAATTGGAAATACTTTCGTACGTAATGCTCTGGTGTAAGCCGAGACTCCAGGTGCTAGCTACATGTGTTTAATCAAAGCTTTGCATAGTTTCATTTTTTTGTTAAACTCCAGTTTTCTTTGATCCTTGTATGAAAATTCATAGAAAGGATGTGTGTTTACTAGATCAAGTGTATATTTATGTATTTTAAATATCTTGATAACAATTGGCTCTTTTGTCGTGAAGAAATAATTTACTATTGGGCTAGGTTAACTTCCTCGTTTTCAGGTCTGGGACTATTTCCATCAGCCGCTTTGAAGTGGCAACACGCGACATGGCTCTTCTTATGTACATAATACCAGAGCAATATGGTGAACAAGTAAAAGCTTGGATTCGATGGAAGGCGAAACCTGTTCTTAAAGATTACTCCAGTAACCCAGAGGTTACCAGCGACGTTAGCGATTATGTTTTCGAACTTCCGCAGTTTAAAGATGAAGGAATCAGCGACGACTCATACAAGATATTCATTAATTCTGAAAGTCTTCTCGGAATCGGAACTTATTATATGTCAGTTGAAGTTAGCGCAGGACCGACAAGTAAGACGTGGGCTTAGTTTGCTGCAAGTGCTTGCAGGATGCATTTAACGTTTGCAATATTCATTCGAAGTGCATTTGCTGGGTGAGTGTTTGTACATTGTAGAATTCGAAGAGATTTCCGTTTCAGTTTAATATATCGCAATGAGGTTTGTTTTATGTTAATCAATATTTCATAAAGTTTTTATTGACACTAAAATTTATTGTTTCAGACGAAATTTCTTAATTAAAATTTCTTATGTTTAATGATTGAGTTATATGAATCGAACCCCCATAAAATGACTACTGCTCAAGAAAAAGCGCAATGTGTATCCTGGTTCATTGAGACAAAATCAAA
>JGI24022J15233_10001416_pt1 | contig 19948 bp, 13 predicted proteins | sample Ectturendosymbi2_FD_15233 | JGI IMG/M metagenome (IMG submission 15233) | reverse complement strand
ACGAGTTTGCTTTAAACGCTGCGGTGGGAGTAAGCAAGCTGTGTTGAGAGAAAAGCTAGCGCACAAAGCAGAAGACAACATCGGATTGAGTCAAACAGATTGAGTCAGAGTCTCATAGTGGTGGCGAATGTTATATTTTTACCACTGAAACCTGCTGTGAACACACCAAACATGCAGGTGTCCCATTCACGTCCGTAAAAAATAGGAAACGGACCAATTGTGTTGGAAAACTCTGCATTTTTGTCAACTTTTCTATTTCGATAAAGACATTTTGGGAAACGGGGCTGCCACGGAACAGATAATAAAGGCTAAACTGAACAATTTAGGGAAAAGCAAAAGCTCAAGTCCGAGCAAGGAATTGTCGCAATACACTTGTCTCATGTTTTCACGAAAAACTACCAAGATGTCCTCCCCGTTTTCACTCCAGGTTGACATATTTGGAACAGGAAGTTGCTTGAGCTGGTGGTTTTTCTTACCATTTCTATGCATGTTTTGACACTAGAAATCCGGCGATGTCCATTTCGACATTTTTTATGATTCAATGTGTTATTTTCTGCAGTTCCTACTTTTTACCGATTCTCAAATTTGACCTTGTCGAACAGATTTGTGCAGTTTATTTTTCAGTCAATAATTGGAATAGAAGCTTTGCTTAGCAAATTTTAGTTAAAGTTGTACCTAGAACTCCGAAGGTTTCGAAATCAACATCGCTGGAGCTCAAGGTATATTTTTTCTGGAGTTCTAGTGTTAAACTTTATCAACAGTAGTTGTACTTTTGCATATTCATACTACCTGTCTGAAAGTTCAAACCGGTGTGAACATGCAAAAGGAAATATGCAGAAAACGGGAAAATTTCACATGAGAAAACAGTGGAAACAACAAAATATGAGCAATTGCGTTAAGGTTTCAAGTAATTGAAATCCAGTAACCAGTTATCGAAGTATGACTAGATAAACTTATCAAGCAAATGAAGTTTTTACTTTACGAAATCATCCCGTGGGCCGGATTCAACCTCGCAAAAAGCCAGTTTTGGCCCGCGGGCCGTATGTTTGACACCCCTATTTTAAAGCATGATCAAAATTGGTTTATGCAGCAACTATTCCTCTTAAAAGTGTGTAGTTTCAACACAATGCAGTATGAGGTTGTGCTGTTCAGACACCACAAATGTCAGGCAGTTTAACCACTGCTTACTTTAAGAAATGGCTGTTAATTAAGGCTTAGCACTGCTCCTCTTAGGAGAGCTTACAGGTATAAACAGTGCCATCTGGAGATGAGTAGCAATAGCTACTGCCACAGCAAAGTACTGGACCAGCCATTATCAGGTTTACTAATTTAGACTTGAGTCAAAACCTTTGAAAACGGTGACCATGGTCAAATAACCTAACCACTGAAAAGGCTCCAGTCCACCTCTAGACATTAAAAAATCAATTAAATGTGTCTGGTGTTGTCACATCTGTGATGGCTGCAAGCATTTATTGCTTCAGGTTTTGTCAGCGTTGTAAAATTAATTATTTGTATTTTGTAGGATCTTGATGCCCATGTTTCTGGTTACAAAGGGATCATGAAAATAGAACGCCTCCTGTTTGTTGCTGCACATGCTCCATCACTGAGAGTTGATGCATTGAGGTTGGTGCTGGTGTTTTTCAGTTGGTTAAAACACCATTGCAAATTTATTGACTGCTGTGACTCTTAAAATGTTGGTGTGCCATCTGTTCAGGTGTGTTGCTGATACAGTAGCATATACCTAGCAATGGAGATTCGATATTTTTTGCTTAGCTGTGTCTGTTGGATGTTATATCTGGAGAAAGGTTTGCAAGATTTTGTGCAGGGCCACAATTTTTTGAGGGGAATATTTATTAATATTTACTTACTTTGACTCAGTCAGCCACAGCCTCCCATTTCTTCCTCACAGATTTTGTCCAAGTATTGACAAATTGGTACATCAATCTAATAATGAGCATACCAGAAAATTCCATCTAAATATCACTAATACCATGTGTACAACAGTATGGTTTGAAATGCTACTCGCTAAAAATCTCCCCTTTTGTTCCTTACATGAGTACCGGTATGTGGTATCATTTTTGACAGATACAGTATTACATTATTTAACACAATATTTGTTTTTTAAAGTTTCCCTGCACGTATCTTTGGACACTGTGTTCAAAAATGGGGTTAAGTTTTTTGATTCTGTAAAATGTTTACCATTCAAAAATATCACTCATGATTTTGGGCTTTCTCCAAACTTCTGTTTGAATAAGGCTTGAAAATGTATAATTGACATGAAATCAATTTCCTGGTAAAACACTCTGTGAGCAGATTTAGCTGCTATGCCCTTGTGGTTCATTATCACTGAACTGTGGATACGTGCAGTCAGCATCCTTGCAGAGTTATGAAAGCACGGCATGGCAGGCAGATTCCTTGAATACCCCACTAGGTTTTTCATATCATTATTTCGTTTTGACAAAAATGCAATGTTGAACAAGCTTTACCTTTATGTCCTGTCTGACTTTGCTTTGCCCTTGTCGAAGACCAAATGTAGCCGCTCATCATTGCACTGTCCCAGCTCCCATTATCTTGTCTTTCCATTGGCTCAAAACCACAGTGAAAACCGTTCACTATGTTTTTCACTGAAGTTGCAAAGATTTTCTTGAAAGAAAACCAGATGGAAGCATAAAAATCTACTTTTAATGACATGCAACAACCGTGATTTTGAGAACCTTTGGTGATTTTTTTCACTAGCAGCTCTATGCAATTTTGATCCTGCTTGTTTTTCAAAAATCGATCAAGCACACCTTGAAACGATGACCACACTTTTCTGTTTCATTCATTGCTTCTTTCAAGCACTTTAGACTATAAACATTGTGCTAACTTGGGGATCAACAGATATTCCTCTTTCATTTTGGTCTCTGATAGTCTGGGAAAAATTGAATGAATCTCTTGGAAATCTTCTTTAAAATTCAGGGCTTTAATAAACTGATTACTAAACCTAGTTTGATATGAAAAGCGGCAGTAAAACCTTTTCCCAGCTTACGAAAAAAAATTCCAGGATTATAAACATTAATGGTGGGTATGAAACAAGTAAGACTTCACTGCGAGGAACAGATACAATTGATGAGGTATACTTAGGTATGTCATATCTCTCTTTCCTTGACTTAATAAATCTATGAAATGTTTATCATTCAAAAATAACACTCACGACTTTGGAGCTTTCTCCAAACTTTATAACTCTTCCAGAAATCAGTTCCCATCTTTCAAACTTACATCGACAGCTGCAACAAACTACATGTGATGTCCCAGATCAAAAGCCATCCCAAAGTATAGCATTATCCAATGCTTCATTCCTTGCACATTTTTATCTGAAGAGTATTTGCCACCAATGTTGTACCCACCCTACTTTTTTTCATAGAGACATTTTGGTCATTTGCCCCATAATAGTATTGAAATATGCCTTAAGAGTGTTCACCAGCCTACCTTATCAGACATTACGACCACATTGACTTAAATTTTTTTTGGTCATTTAAAGTAAATTGGTCTTGACTGAAAAAAAAAACGGTATCCACGTACATAACAAAAGCAATCTGGGGTATTTTTGCACGATTAACTAACCAATTTAATTTGTACTATCAAAAGTACAAACTTAATCTAGGATAAACAAAGAACTTAAGACCATAGAATTTAGTCACATGGGCCATGCTGATTAGGCTGTTGACCTACATGATTGGCAACAGACATAAGGTTGACCTTAAATATGGCAAATGTTTGCTGTCTGTAGGCTTTACCTTTTGTCTTATACTGACCCATGTTCAACAAACACAGCTACAACAGGTTACGTCTCTCTGCATACACTGAAAGTGACTTTTCAATCTGATCTGACTAATATGAGTCTGACAAAGATGAAATAAAACAAAAATCTGAGAACCTTGGCTCGCTTGTCCATGGGACAGTTTTTCTGTCGCACCCCATCCCAACGTGGCAACTTGTGATTGTCCCATCCCATGGGATTCCCTCAAAACTTATTCATGCAAAGTATAATTTCATGCGAATGCCTAGTCTTTATAGAGTTGTGGCTGGCACCCCAACCCCACAAGTACAGTAAGGGGTGCAACAAAATTTGGGTCACCCCTTCTTGATTGTCACCTGAAAAAGGGATTAACAACCTTTTTTTCGGTTCTGAGCCAAGTGACACTGAGCCTGTACACGTCATACTCACTGGACTGTTGTCATAAAATAAGGTATTCAACTTCAGAAAATTCGTGCTAAAGTGAGTTACTTAGGATAGAACATGAAACAAATTTCAAGCCTACTATTGGAAAACCCCAAGCCACCGTTGCGTTTGATATGCGAAATTTTAAACAGTATCTGGTGGAATGAAATCAGACCTCGCTAGAGGATGAGATAGCAGATGCGATGTTGTAATGTAGAGTCAGATGCAGACTGCTGCGAAACGCACCACACACAGCCCGTGTGCAGCCCGTGTGTAGGATTTAGCCCGTGGGCTAAATCCTATTATAAATCTTAAAGTTAAAAAAAATAATAAAAATTAAAATCATTGTAATATATACAGGACTGGTGGTAGAACAAAAGAGATAGACAGCATTTTTAAAATCGACACCTGCAAACAGTAAAGACACGCTTAAAATTGTAGCCAAACAAATAAGTTCAAAATTTTTTATGCAGTATTATTTTTAAATTTACTAAAAACTTCCAGCTGAAAATTAGTACTTTTATAGAAAGTTTTCATTTTATACCTTTTCTAGTCACTTGTTCATCAGTATGTTCAATTTCGTCACCGGGAAGCAAGAAAAGGTCCCGTTATGTCGTCAATTTTTTTTCCAAAATTTTAAGTTGTGCTTATCTTTTGTTAATAACACTAGATAATTCAAATTGTGTTTGCATTATTTTGACCCTATGATAAAAGTATGCTGGTGGGTCATAGAATTACATCACCAAGTAAAAAGCTAAGAATTTGGTAGTTTGTGACAAATGGTCTACTGTGTTAATAGTTTTATGGCAAAGTTTTGAAACTTGCAGTTTAAGCAAATTATATCATATATATAGTAGTAAATGTAGGGTGTTTAGGCTACGTCGTTATTTGCTACTGTTTGATTTGGGCGCAGTGTTTCTATGTTACGTCACAATCGTGATTAAGTTTTAAATTCATGCCAAACAATAGCACGTGTGCATATCGAGTGCGTCACATTTCTTAATAAACGCTCTTAATGTGTTGATTTCCAGTTCATTAAACATCCAGCATTGCAAATGACTTGTTGGTTATAAAACGCTTGCTATTGAAAGATTTAGTCCTTTGATGCAATGCTCACAACGATGTACGGAGAAGGCACTTTGCGGTCGACTGGCCAAGCGAAGATAAAATGCATCACGTGCAAATGCGAAATCCATGTTGACAACAACTTCTTGAAGCCCTTAACATTGGATTATTCCACTTAACATCTTTCTTTACAATACGCCCAGGTCTGCTTGGCAGCTTGTGCGAAACACTCTGAATGTTGGATTGTACGAAGATATTCACGAGAAACTGGCTGACGCTGTGAGGTGAAAAATACATTTTTGTTTCTTGGACTGATTTGCGTTGTAACTATTTTCTGCAATATTCCAATACGGGAATTTATGTTATATATGATAAAGTTGCTTTTGTAAGTCAATCTGTTTTTCACTGAAGACTATATAGAGCTTCAAAAGTTGTATTTTGACGTCACTGCTTCTACAAAATCTGGAATATGTTTCCGGTAAAAGTGGTTCAATTCAGACAGGCCTTGGTTTTGAACGATAGATGACAGTTTGTAGCCTGCAGGAATTTCAAAGTGGCGGTGGTTTCCAACCTTTTTTGTAAAAAAGGTGGTTTTCAACGTATTTTGTAAAACTTGCATAAAACAAATGTAATACAGCTGTGTACATTAAAAATATCTACTCCTGACCCCTCAAATGGTTCACGGCCCTCTGGGGTTCGCGACCCCAGATTGCAAACCACCGATCTGGTGATTCAGTGTTTTCTAAGGAGAACCACAGCAATCCAGTAACGATCGAAATTTTACGACTGTTTTGTTTGTGCGAAAATCTCGCAAATAATAATGTGTTGGTTCCTCGACAAAGAAAGCCTTGTAATTTTTTGAAAGACGACCATATGTAGAATCTGCCGATTAAACGCAAAAGCAGCCAGTGTTGCCTTTTCAGTCTCTTGCCTCCGCTTGCTGGAAGTGTTCTAACTGTGATGCTACTAAGAAAGCATTAGGTTTGCGAAGCTGACCGTTGAATTTTCGTGCATTTGTCTTTTTACAACTTTCGTTCTATTTAAGTCGAGGGTGTCGACTCATGGGAGGTAAGAGCCAGTCTGGACCGAATAACGGTTTACTGTAGGCCAGGCTCACACCACCACGTTTATCAAACATCTTAAATGCGCAATAGCCCTAAACGGGCGCAATGCTTGTAAGAGACGTGTACGAACTTCCGACCGTTCCGAACTCATTCATTGACTTCGAGGAGGCAATATGTTCACGAAAGGAGGGAAATGACTGGAAAAAGAAAAGCGATAAAACGATCTTACTTGTTGTCTAACAGAACGGTCTGCATATTTGCATGCAGAATTTATTGCTTGAAGACTAACTCTTGGTTATACGTAAGGTTTAAGCTCCGCAACGGTTGCTGTCCACATTTCCAAACAATGTCACTCGTAGGAAATATTCCCAGTGTTTGACATATAGCCTAGTGGTTCTTAACCTTTTCTCTACCACGCCTCAGTTAAGTAATTACCTTTGTTTCAAAGAGTAAATTGGACGGAACACCTTCCCAATTCAAAAATTTTCCATGTTGCAAAGTGCTAATAGCTCGCCCCCCCCCCTAGAAATTTATTGACGCCGCCCTGGGAAGGCGTGCCCCCAGTAGCGTAGCCAGCCCAAAAATTTTTTTGGGGAGACCAAAATGGTTGAATAACACTTTTTTATTTGGGATACCGCCTCTCAAAGCAAAAAATGGCTATATGTTATAAAAATCGGGAGCCATGGCCCCCTAGCCCCCCCTTGCTGGCTACGTCTATACGTGCCCCTTGGACTAAGAACCACTGATATAGTTGCATTCGCGAACAGCTGGAAGCTTGTACCTCTCATCTTCTTCTGCAGATCCTCATCCGTTCTTCCGGACGCAGTGGCCGGCCTTGTGCAAGCGCCCTCTATCGACAGGACGTGGGTGGAGAACACGAGCAAGCATGCGACGTCGATCCTCGAGAAGCTCGACATCGACCTGAAAAACTACAAGAGCAACTCGATAAAGGAAAGCATCAGGTATATTCGGTGCGCTGCGTGTCCCGCTGCCGGCAAATAATTGATAGTTGATAAAAAACAGGTGCGCAGCTGAGCACTTAAGTCGCGCTGTTCTTTATTCCGACATTGCGTTACTTCCGATAGATAGACCATCAGAGGATTAAAAAAAACATTCTGCTTTTTTCATTAAGATTGGTTTGAACAGCGAAGGTACGTACTATGTGGCAATGCCGTGCGGCCCAGAGTTGTAAACAGACCTCATTTTGAAGTCTGAACCCTGCCTGAGCAGAAATCGCTAGACCGAACCCGACATTGATATTTGAAGCCCGATTTAGGCCCGAAAGCCAAATTTACCGAGTGAATCAAGATATGCAACTGCCGGGTATTGGTCAGGTAGGAAAGTAAACGTGACTAAATAATTCACAATTATTTTTATTGAAGATTTAATCAGCTCGATTGCTTCAACAGTAACTTGCGACAAACGTGTCCGTAGTTGCGAAAAATGTTTGAACGCAGACCCGAAATTGGCCCGAATTTTTTTACAAAATTAAGCCTTAACGCCAGGTCTAAAAATTTCCAAGCCCATTCTCATTTTTTATCCGACCAGTTCAAAAACATGAACTGCACCGAAGATTCAGGCAAATCAAAATGGGATCACATTCTGCCCGATCATTGTCTCCCGCTGTGCAAGGTACGAATTAATGTAAATATGAACGTATTGTTCAGGTGATGACGCATGCGGTGGTTTCGCGGCATGCAGATGGGGGCTTGTGGTAATTTGACACAATATGGCCTGGCGTTGCTTGGTCCTGTCGCAAAACGCAAAGTTATAAGGTTGACGCGTCAGTGGAAATTGTAGCTTTGCGTGTTGTTTTCTTTTGAACGGAGATATTCCCCAACTTGACCAACATGTTACTGCATACAAATGCCTTCTTTTGTTTGTTCCGATCAGAATGGACGCAATGCCTCGTACCGTTGTCAGTCGTTCTGCATCTTTTCTGATTATTTGTCAACTTACTGACATTATTATTTCGCAACTCAACGCAAATATATCCCAACTCACTGACTTAATTTGTTTGCAAAAAGCTCATAAATCCAGACTGCACAAGATTAAACCGCTACACTCCGCTCCTGTTGTGTAATGACCTACTTCGGTGTAGTTCTGAGAAGCTTGTCCAGTTACAAATTCATGCAATAAGTTTTCCTAGTTGATACTTTAATTCAATATTTGAATATTTTAAAGCCGCGAGGTGTCAACATTTGAAACAGTGCTTCGTTTGTTCCACCACCTGCAAGTCTTGACACAGTCATAACCTGTTCCTTTGTCGAAACGCCGAACGACGTTGTGTGGCGCGCCGGAACCGCTTCACTGCCTCAACCGCTGTCGCAAATCAACTATTACGTAATAATTGCACTGCGTGGGTCACGAAACAAGTTTCAAAGCATCGGTCAACTCGGTGCCGGATACGAACGGATTTGAAATTTAATGCCCGCTGTTCCGATCGTTTTGGCCAGTTCTTCTGTTGCCACCTCATTCGACGACAACGTTCTCCTGCATTCGAACTTCGCTGAGAAGTTTTTAATCGCGTGAGCAGTTTTTGTATGCAGTGACGTAGCAGTTCTTTCCCCGCAATCGCGTTAGCGGTTTTTGAGTTTAAAGACGTGAACAGTATTTTGTCTCGCTCTACCTGCGTTGCTTTAGTTTGCAATCATTGCAACGAAAACGGCAAGACGGTTTTTGATTGTTTTTTTTTTATGTGCAGGAGAGGATACGATGACCTTGGCAGCCATTACCTCAGCATGGGGGACTTCAACAACGCGCTCAAGTGCTTCAGCCGAGCGCGGGATTACTGCACGTCGCCCAAACATATAATCGGCATGTGCCTCAATGTTATAAAGGTAAGCTACGCTTTCCGTGACGTTGTGCCGCACTCCGCTTGCTGTCAAGAATTGTAAATTTGAAGTGGGGATCGGTCGTTTTATTGACGATGAATCACGTCCGATCCAGAGCGAATCAATATTCCTCATTGTTCCTCTGTTTTTGTTTGTTTCTTTGATCAGGCTCCTCACGATTGTAAGCAGACGCTACTGGCCCGATGCCACTCAGGCTGCTGCTTTTTAAGTCGGTGAAACAATTAAATTAGGCGCCTGCGCAACTCGGAAATCTCGTAGGGCGAAATTAATCAACAATCAAATTTTCCGCGGTCCGCAAAAGTCTATTTCATTTCAATGCAGAGATTTCGTTGTAGTTTGAAAGAAATCCAACAACGACAATTAATTATCCGAAGTCGGGCTTTTGCATTATCTTCTGCAGTTGGCAAAGCTCTCGCGGGCCGTATGTTGTGTAGGCCTGAATTAACTTCATAGTGAAACCTTATGTAGGGCAAGCGTGGCATCACTGTCTGTGAATCAACAAGTATTTCACGGAGCCCAGCATTATGTTTCTAATGTTGCTGTTGACGTCACAGCAGGCTGCTGCAAAACCTTTTGTACTAGACAGCCAATATGAAAAGAAACATACTAACGTGATCTTGCTGCTGCTTGGCTATCATCTTCTTAAGCAGGCTGTAGTTTTAAATAAGCAACCGTAAGAGACCTACAGTGATACTTGACGGGAGGAAAGAGCCAAATGTGTAATAAATAGCAAGATATTGCCTAATGAGGTCACGTTGGTTTGGTGGGCCTGGTGTCGATGGGTTGTTCCGTGTGAAGTTGACCCCTGTAATGTTCAACAGAACCTTTTTTTTTAATGTAGCGTACTAGAAAATGATATACATGCTGATCAGGCACGAACGTAACCTCTCCGGTTACGTGCGCCTGTTTTTTTTCCTGAAAGCCTGACTGGCCCTCTGCCGAACTGAACTGGTCGAGCAGGAGATTTGGTACTTTGCTGCGCCCGAGAGAGCGGTGGCGGCAGAGCGCCACAGAACGCTTGCCAGCGTGGTTTCTTTCGTCGAAGCGTGGGTCGCGCTGTTCTTGATTGTGGCAAATATAGTAAATCTGAAAAAGGTCGGCTGATGAAGTGTCGAAGCTTCAACCCAAGGTCGCGTCGAGCACAGTCGCAGACCAAGCTGTGCGAGTGGCGATGGGGGCGCGCCGCAAGCTTGGGTTACGCCATTGCCTGATGCGCACGCACCCGCGAGAAGCTTTGGCCGCACTGTGACGTCAAATACTAGTTTCTGGTTTTACCACATGTTGTGCGCGGGTAAAATGAAACGCCGGAGCTTCTGAAATCAGTTCTCCCAAAAGTTCCTAACAACGCGGGGGTTTTGGCTCGCAATTCCATTTTATTTATGTAAGTTTCAGCGCAAATGGTCTTAATGCTATGTAGATGCGTTGATTATGCTTTGTAGGTGTGTTGCTCATGTTTGTAGGTGTGTTGTTTATGCTTGTAGGTGTGTTGTTTATGCTTTGTAGGTGTGTTGTTAGATCTTACACTGATGTGCTATTATAGGTGTGTTGTTTTATCATAAAATACCAAACAGGTCTTCGGTTTCAGAGCAATAAACACATGCGTGCGTAAAAATTTTTTTTATTTTTTTTTATTTTATTTTTGGTGACAGCAATTGGCGGCAGGCCGAAGCCTGAATTGTGCTTCTTGCCGGGGCGGTTGAGGTGAACGCTCTTGCCGAAGGAGCGGTACGGTAATTCACTCAGTGGCTGTGGAACACCCAACCTTCCAATTGGGAGGCGGACACTTAACCACTGAGCTATTGCCGCCCCGTAAAAATCTTGAGACGATGACAAGGTTTTATACCTAAGTTTGGCAAAAGCGCAATGGATTTTTTCCAACGTCGTAATTGGGTTTATTTTATTTTTTTTTCGGTGACAGACCGAATTCAATGACCGAAAAAAATTAAGTAAATTCGGTCATAATGTCTGAAAAGGTAGAAAATATTGACTAGTAAATACTGCTTCGGCGAGTTTTAATACAGTTACGAGACGAAATTACCAAAATAACCAGGCTTGTGTTGTGTGCCATTTCCCGAGCACTTTCAGTGTGCATGAAACTGAACTACGTAACTGTTAGCATCTAAGGAAAGGTTTTGTTGAAATTGCGGAGTTTTGGTTTTTGATAGAATGTAATTTTCTCTTCAGATTTTTGTAAAACTGACTCTTTTCATGGCTTCGTTAGTCGTTACTGACCTACTGCATCCTACCATTGCACAGCATCAACAGTATTGCTGCGGTATTAACAGATTACAGATGAAAAATAACTGATTTGTTGTCGATGTGGTTGAATTTACATCGTTTGCAAAAGTATGCTCTGGTCACATTTCATGACTTCTGGTCATCCTGGTTTGTGGTATTTTTTAGAAAAAAGAGTATTTCAAGGGAAATTCTGGTATTTTTGTAGTTTTGTTCGCAGTTTAAAGTAAGATATGGTGCTGACGCTTGTGATCAGATGCGGTGGAATTAATTTTATAGTAGGGAGTTCCGGGGACTGATCTGCGTACTACCTGCACCATGACTGTGTGACGTGATCGGTGATCATTCAAGCATGAAATGCGAAAACGCACTTCTACTCGCTGCCGATTTTATCGCAAATATTTTCATAACTTTCCAGTAACACTATAGTACCTAAAGATACGTTGTTCTCTATGAAGCAAACTTGCGGTAAAATGTCTGTTTGCTCGAACAAGACCGGTGCCAGTTTTCGAGTAATCGCGGCGGGTTGTAAACTGACAAACGTTCTCGTCGCACGACTTTCTGTCTTCGGACTCTGGGTGTCAACTTCTTGTGAGAGTAAGTCAGTAATATTTGTTTTGGGTACTTGTTGTGAGAGTAATGTTTATTTGAAATTACGTAGCATTTCAAAGCCTTAACTGTGCACACGACCATCCTATGCTTTTCTGCGCACGGGCGGTTCGTTAATTTGTCAGAGATGCTTGTCACGAGACGACAAGTGAACTGTATAACAAAGTTGATCTTGAAATAAACTCGCCATGTCGATAAGGTCAGGTACTCAGCAAAGTTCGGAAGATACTTTTTAACGAAAGACAAAAAAAGCAGTAAATCATTGAGGTCCCTCGTATCTCTGATGCCCTTCAAACAGTGGGGTAGGGACCCTTTGTTTCGCCGACCGTACTCGTGAGGTACATTTATCCTTTCAGTTAGTACTTGGCAACTGGAGTATGGATGTACCCAGGTGTTCCGGTGATAACGTTCATAGGTTGCTGTAGGAACTGTGTAAATAGTACCTGCTTGATTATAAGAAAGATGAATACGAAAGGTCATCAAGAAAGTATTGAGTTTTTAAATTCTGGTCAGCTTGTTTTCCAGAACGCCGTTCCAAAACCCAGTGCTGCTCATAATAAAGCATCAATACATCAGTTGCGAAATTACAAACGAAACTATAGTGCGTTTAGAATAGGGTTGGCAGATCACTTGAAATTTTTTCAAGGACATTTCGTCGTTATGTGATCATTGAAATCTTACTTCATGCCTACTTTGAATACTTGGCAGATATGATGGTGAAGCACATTTTTTCAAACAAACATTGCTGAACAACAAGGGGTGCTCTTTACTACTCACCTGTTTAGATGGAACAAATTTGCATGTTATTCCATTAAATTGTTTTAATCTTGATTCTTGAATGTCCATTGTAATCAATAGTTCAGTAGTGAACAATTTCACAATTATTCCACAATTTTAAAGAACGCCGGAAAATGCTCAAGAACAACAAAATGTTTTTCAAGGATCAAGGGCATAACCAGGTTTGATAGCAGATCAAGGACAGCCCTTGGCGCTCAAGGACGTCTGGCAACCTTAATTTAGAAACGCGTGTTGAGTGCAAAAAATGTTTATAGGAAAACGTTGCAATTTTAGATGTTGCTATGCAAACAGATTACAAAGCACGAAAAGCTCTTTATTGCAAGCAAATGCCCACGTCAGCTCCGCAGCATTCCTTCAGGAATCCTGGCATGACACGCCGCGCTTGCATTCCGCTTTCCAAGCAGGACGTCGATATTTCCTGGAATGCTTTCCTCGTGACGTTTGTCAACGCTAGAGTCCCCAAAACATCAGGCTCGTTCCAAGCAAGAGCCCAGCCCCCCTGAACATCCTGACTTTGTTCTGCTTTGCTTGTCATGTCAGGCGAAAGTGGTTCACGCCACGCACAAATTCCAACGCAGTTTTCAGCTTAAAGTAAGAGGCGCAGTACGCTCTCGCCTACACGCATTGCATTATTTTGTTAAATTTAAACAAATCACTGTCAGTCGCCGCACCTTGCTACAAAGCGTATCGTTCGTTTCGTATTGCCTGAAAACTTGGGCGTCAGGAACAAGAGATCAAAGTGTTAAATGCGACAAATGTAAGAGAATGTGCCATGCACAACTTTTCAGTTATTGTCAAAATATTGTTAAAAAGCTGTCATTGTTCGTGCAAATGCAGTTCTGAAATAAGGTCACTCACGGCATTTGCAAATACAGTAGATTAGAAAGCACCACATTTGGCTTGAACACCTCTATGTGTGGCCTGTGCCAACTTACTCATCTGCTTTTGTTACAAGTTGTTTTGCTCTGATGAACACAGGTAGTTGATCAGAGTAAAATAACTTGTAACAAAAGCAGATGAGTAAGTTGGCACAGTAAGTTGAAAGTTTGAATACTTTCAAAATGAGCTCCTCTGGTGAAATTATGAAAAGAGCTCTTGTGAAATACGTTTTACTTCACCTCACCAGAAGAGCGCCTTTTTAATATTTATATACCTAGTTTTTGGAATCAGTGACATGGAAATTGCAATAATTTTAAAATCACTGTGACGTGACTGTTACTATACGAGGTCTTTTTCAAACCAATGCGATAAAACGATAAACCTAAACCTGGCGTCTGAACTGCTAGTGCTTCTGACAGTTGGTTACTCTCGTTCAACACGATTATGCTGTGAAGTCAGTGTGCCATCGTGCCCGGATTTCAAGTCAGTGTGCCATCGTGCCCGGATTTCATCGTTTGTATCGTTCAGGGCAGAAAGTGATTCGTTCAGAAGCCATTCTGCACATAAGGGTGCACGATAAGGTACAGTGATTTGCACCAATGAAAAATCCACTTGCTCCTGTTTGTGTTTCGTGTCGTGCTTGGCGTCAAAAAGGCACCAAAAACTTAATTCATTTTTCGATGCCGGGCGAGCAAAACGAGGCGCAATCATTACTGCCAGTGCCAAGCTGGCGAGTTGGCTTCCTATGTGAAATGCGGCAAAGCATACGAAGCCTGAAGAAGCTGAACTGTTGCAAAGGCGGACTTGTTTTTTGCGCTGTTAACGTTTTTCATGTGTTGCATAACACTGAATCTTGCCAGTGTCAAGGCGTAGGTTTGTCACCTTGAGTCATATTCAAGCTTGCTGCTTTCGTCACCTGCTTGCTTGACAACAGGCCTGGAGCGTGAAAGACACCTTTGCACAGCATGTAGCTGGTGGTAAACTTGTAAAGAAAGAAAATTGTCATGAGGTATTGCTTTGAAGTTATCACGTAACGCTGAAGCATTCTTTTGACGTAAAAGCAGTGACGCCAATTTTTGATAAAAGAAGTTCTTCGTGAAGTGTTTTTCTGACTTCCAGCAACTCGAAAACATGCGTAGGCTTTGAAAAATGTGATTCGCTGAAGTGAAATTTTTGTTTGTTGAAATTTAGCTTTTCCGCAAGAAATTACGCAAAATTTTAATGGAGATTACATGTTCATAAACAGAAAACGTTAACGGCGATTCCCAACTGACGAATGTTGACGTCGCTGGAATGTGAAAAAGATAAGCAAGGCTAAACCAAGGCGCTAATTACCGGTTTGCATTTTTGTCGCTATATTTATCAGCAGAAAGTTTAGCTCGGATGAGCCACGGCTAGTTTGAATTTTTTTGCGATTTAACGTCGATAAAAAAATCAACGATAGCTCATTTTTTTGCCGCGGAACGGGCGGCGACCGTTTCTAAGTAACGCTTGTTTGCGAAGCGTTCGCCTATTTTGTTTACGCCTAAACGCTCCAATCCGCAGCCCGTGTCAGTTCGAGATGTCTTCGCGTCACCGCAGCCGTTGTCGAAATGTTGGCGACATGGCCGTAGTCGCCATTTTGTTCGAACGAATTTGTTCCGCCCGTTAGCTTGTGTTAAATGCAAGGCTTTTGCAGAGAAGCTTAGCGCCGCGGTTCTTTGTCGAAAACATCGCCACGCCGTGCGCATAAGCTTCCATTCGGCAGAGACCCGGCAATGCACTTGCGTGAACGTTTCGTAGAACAAGATTCATTCAAAACAGTATTTTCTGTGTCAGGTTGGCGGGTGTGCTGTCTCCCGTATCAAACTACCACCACCATTTGCACAAGACAAACCGGTGTTAGCTTTTGCTTTCAAAGGTACAGCTGTGCTCTTTTAACTGGCGCACATGGTTTTCGGTTTGGTTGGTTGGGTAATTTTTACTGACGTTTGGATGCGCTTATTGGGATAAGCCGCCATTTTTCCTTTCTTGACAAGTTCTGATGATAAGAGGAAGTTGAACATTTTTTTTAAGTTTTGGTGTAGCTTTTTAAAACAGTGAACATCAGAAAGATTTAAATAAAAGAAACCTTGCTCTTGTTTCTGCTGCATTGCGAGAATTGCGTAAATGACACACGCTCCACTTAACGGCAGGACAAACTCTTGTTGGTTTTTACCGACCACTCATGTCTAAATACCAGCCGGTTCATCTCTCGCCAATTAGGCTGTGTAAGCGTTGTTTTTCGTTGTTTTTTTTCACTGAAACTGTCTTTTTCGGTCATTTGTCGGTCACTGACCGATTTTTTGAAGCGACCGAAATAAAGTAATTAATTCCGTCATAATGCCTTTTTCAGTCATAAAAAATGTTCGAAAACGAAAAAATGACAGATGGTTTCGAGCTATTTCAGACAAATGACCCGAATGTATCAAAACTTCATGGCCAGGTTTAAGTAATCGGTTGCTGGATTGTGCTGTGATATAAACCCATTTTTAACTTCTCAAGCAAATAGCCGCTATGCAGTATGAAAGTTCATGGAAATCAATTCGGCGCGAAAGCTCATTGTTTCTTGACGGCATGAAAGTTGCTGTTGTCTTCACTGATTATTATCGTTACTTTTATGATAAGCCAGAAATAATTTGCTGGCTCACCCATGCAAAAAACAGACTCGTTTTAAGATGTGTTTTTATTGTGTGAATGGGATGGACACATGAGTTTATACACTGTCGTAGAAGGCCGTGTGGTGAATTGCTGTGCTGAGAAAATCTTCACTGCATGCCATCGTCACGTGAAATCTAGTACGTAAGCGTATATCATTGCTGCCGCTTGCTTCACTGATGACGATCGTCAAGCAGCAAACTCAAAAACAGCACTTGTTTTTTTGCTGTTTCTGCCGCTTCATTCAACTCTGACTTTGACAGGTCTGTGTGTTCCTCGGCAACTGGTCGCACGTGCTCACTTACGTCAGTAAAGCTGAAGCGCATAGAAGTTCTGGCGAGAAAGAAAAAGAAAACCTGAATCAAACAACATTTACCAAACTGAAGTAAGTCTGACTGCAGCGTGTCAAACTCATATTAAGTGGTGAATAAAAATCGTTGAAATGAGATATGTAAGATTCATTCACAGTACTTTGCCCCGCGGGAGTTCTCTGCATTGTAGAGTCTGCAACTTTCAATACATGCAGTTCTCTGAGTTTTGGATTGTTCGTTTACTGTATTTGCTTTTTCACTTTTGGTGACCGTAATCTTACTAAGCTTTCAATGCACTATTTTACAAGAGCCAGGCAGTTTTCAACGCATACCTTGTTTGTTGTAGCAACTAGAGGGCAGTAGTATAACTGTGGACGACTAACCACACGAGTGTAAACGGCAACACATACAGCATAGAGTGATCTGTTGTTGACCTCAGCATATGTACAAGTTCATCATAAGCCCAGTGCATAATGACCGTTCAATCATTTTCGTGCTTTCGTTGATTTAATGTCTGCTGCGATTTCAAAGCAATTTTCTGTGTGAAAGAGAAGTTGTTGAAAATCTGTACTATTTGCGTCGCAGAACGATCTTTGTTAAAATCCTGTTTTGTTCGAAAAGCATGAGCAGTCGATGAAACTTAAATCAGTCGAAAGAATATTTTCACTAGCGCTGACCGAAGAGGTGTGAATATAAGTCAGGTCACTTGGCCCCGTTGAACAAATATCGTTTTGCGAGAAATTCAAGGCAGACATCGAGAGCCGTCAATTAAAAAATAGTTTCCGCAGCTTAGCGCAGCGGGCGTGAGCGAGGTACAGCATAAATGGCTCGAATTATATTTCCTGAGTTGAAAATGACATGGCAGATTTATAAGTTGATTAATCTGATCTGTGTATGTAACGCATGGACTGTGCGCAAGAGGCGGATATAATAACAAATGAAATGCAAGTAATGTGAGACCAAAAATATGAAGTAGAATATCGAGCGATAAGTCAAAAGTCAGAGACGGGTCGACGTAAATACGTTTTTTTTTGCACGAGGCTTCTATAGTGATGTGTTTGCCTCAAAATGGTCACTTTGCGATAAATCTTTTTCTGCCACAGTTACTTATTAAAAATCTTTTGTTGTCAATACGAGAAAAGGAAATTTCTAGGAATCTGGCTTCATTGAAAAAGCTCCTTGACAGTTATCGCAGTGTGGTGTTATTTAGCAAAAGACTTGAACAAAATTAAATACTTACAGTGTCGAAAAGCTCAACCGCTTGTGCTAGTTCTGTTCCTTCCCTTCCTGGTGCAAAGAGTATGCAAAAATTATTCACGTTTTTTCTCGTGACAATCGATTTGGAGTTGCCTTGTTTCTCTACTTTGTTTCTACCTTGATTGCAGGTTTGTTCAGAAAACCTTTCTTATGATATTGATTGAAGTGAAACTGGAAATTCTGCTAGTAGCTGAACGTTGTTTTTGTATTTTGTTCACCAAGCATATTTGAACTCTGCACTGGTATTGGCCAACGGTGGGCTTAGGTTTTTTGATTGGCAAACGTCCTGTTGTTACCATCCACGACACACACTCCTCTTCCTGGTCGTGAACATACCTCCCATGCTGGGCCAAGCATACGCGCGCGTAATTACATGCTGCGTAAGCACATGCTTGTGATTTTTAACAAGCTGGCCCTGTAAAAAGCTCCAGCTTGTTAAGATTTTTAAGTTTGTCCGAATTCGCTCGCATTTGTCGGAGCATGTCATGGCTGCTATTGACGCATGAACACTTCCTTGCCTCGTGTGTAAGTGCGGACAGTACCAGTTTGTGTGTTGACCTGAAACTGCCAGATGACATCAAAACAAAGCAACGAAACCTTCAAATGAAAAACAATGTTGACCGCCGCGTGATTTTATACTGTGGAACTGAGTAAAACAGGGATGTCGTGTGAGGAAGCAACAACGCAATAACCAGTGATTCAAAGAAAGTCATATTGGGCGTTTCAAAGGCGAAAATTTGTTGAATATGCTGACGACTTGTTTTTGCAATTTGAATTGATTTCATTTCAATCTTTGTTTTTTAGTTGTACCTTGTTTGTCACTGCGGATTAAACTGTAATAAGTGCAAGAAATCCACTTGAAATCTGCAGAAAATTTTGCAGTATCGAAAGTTATGCTTCAGTACGATTAAGACTTGCCATAACAATCCTCGTCTCTTGCTGTTTGACTGCAAAGCTGGTGTTTTGACATGGAACCTGCATGTAACGCAGTAGCAAGATTGTGTGTGGCTTTCATAAAGCAAAGAAAAAAATCACGCTCAGTCGATGATGCAGCACTTGTAGCGTGAACTGGCGACTTCGCTTGTTCTAATTTTGCCACAACCAACTCTTTACGTTAGACGTTCAGTGTACCTTTCTTTCTCTGCTTGGCCATACTTGCGGATTGCCTGTGTGGGAAATGTTTTGGTCTGACCTTTAATTAAGTCAGCCTGTGTAGTTCTTCTGTCGCCCAGCAATCGTACCACAGTAAACACGCAGCAAGTGTTCAGTACGCAACAATCGCACTTAACACGTAAGAAATTTGCGATTGGTTCCTTGCTTGTTTCACCTGTGGAGTGAAGTTACTTGAAAACAGATAGTGTAAATTTGAATCATCGCAAAAAGATGAAAGCAGAGCACAGTCGGCTGATTCCTCGAAAGCATGCAGAAACCCTGGAGTTTTTATTTGTTTTTAACACGCAACAATCACACTTACATGTAATGACGTAACAATCACAGCAATTGCTCCATTAACTTGCGCGTAAAATTCTGGCGGTTGCGAGCATTTGCAGTGGCAGGGTTGGTTGTAAATTTACCGGACCTCTATTAATAGTGTGGCAAAAAATAATCGCAGCGTTTTGCCGTAATGGTTACTTTTCTTCTCCACGTGTCTTATTCCAAGCAAAAGTTACTTCGAGTGTCGTGCTAGTATTTTTAAAAGCTAAAGATGAACAGGGAATTATATTGTAACTGTAGTTCAAGCCTTAATTTTTGGTCTGAGCTCCTTGCGGAACTGAGCAAACCACGATAGATACCGGTTGCGACCCAGCACTCCCGCGCAACTGTGTTGATTATCCAGCAGACTGCAACCTCTTCAAAACAATAATCTTATTAAATTCGCAATAATTCGGCCATCAACTTTGAACCACGATAAGAATTTATGAAACTGTCGAGGGGCGCCCGACGAGACAACCTGTTTAACAGGTTTTTTTCGGTGTCCCAGCGCCTTAGCTTTAATTT
>JGI24022J15233_10001413_pt1 | contig 19951 bp, 16 predicted proteins | sample Ectturendosymbi2_FD_15233 | JGI IMG/M metagenome (IMG submission 15233) | reverse complement strand
CCCCAAAAATATTTACTCTGGCTACGCGCCTGCCAAAACCGGTGTACCTGTATACGTATGATGAGGTCGTTACGAAGAATGGTGGCATGGACTTTGTAGTCTTCGGATGGCGGATTCACGAAAGTTGGAGCACAGTCGTTGACGTCATCGATCTTCAGTGAGATGTGACAAGAAGTCGATCGTGGTGTTGGCCAGCCTTTGTCCTGAGCGACTACACTGACCTGGAAAAATACACGTTGCTATAATGCTCTTAATGGCTTCCTCTACAAACGAACTTTTTTGCAAAAAAAACAACAAATCGGCAAAAGCACGATAGGCAGCTGAATGCTTGCCGCTATGAAACGTTTACCTCTTCGTTTGTGCTCAGGGTGGTAAACAGCTGATATTTTCGTGGGCGGCAAAACGATTGTAACTTGTTACACCTAACGACTAAACATGTTTTTGAATTTTTTTTTGGGGGGGGGAAATTTCCCGTTTTCCCCCCTGGTTGCGGACTGTTTCGGCTAACATTGCAACGTTGAAGGAACTGCCAGCAGGCTTTCCATGATCGTGTGCAGTACGTTGCAGAATGTTTTTTAACAACATCGTAAATTTCAAAATACTCAGTTTGCATCACGCACGGTTCTCCCTCCCTCTCTATCACTAGTACAGTGGATCTCAACCTTTCATGGTTTGTGGCCCACTTCCAATGACTCTCAACAGTTGTGGTCCCCTGCTCATCAATAGGGTTTTACAATATCACGGCAGAGCTATCTAGTAAAGGCCTCTGCTCGTGGCCGCCGGAGAACCGCTCCGTGGGCCCCAAGGGGGCCGAGTGCTCCGGTTGAGAAACCCTGCCCTAGTGCGTGCTTGCTTGTGCGCCAGAGAATTCATATCCACTCGGCTGACGCGATTAGCTTAGGTTAGGTGATAGTTGAAATATCTAAACTCATCTCCACATTCCGTGAAGTCAGTTCGCTTCACGCCAACGCACGACAAAGTTAAAGGATTCGCGGCTACAGGCACAAAACAGACTTTCTTCGCCTTTGCCAAATATTTCAAGCACAGATGCTTGTCTTCAAGTTATTGTTCGAAGAACTGTAAGTTTCGAGAGATGACGTCACAAGTGTTTTTGTTAGATTACTCGTGTTGTTTGCTTGAAAACAACAGGCCAAGAAATCGCAACAGGCAATTTATACAAACTTAACTGAAATCAAGTAAAATTGCCACACACAGTTACCCAAAATGCTCCAGTATTGAGCCACAATATTGCGAGGCACAGCAGTACGATTAGTTCCATAGAAACAATCTCTAGTAACTCAGAAATACACAGAAACACATACAAATATGATTCAGCTTACATGTCAATGAAACTTCGGTCAAACATTCCAACTGCGATTTAACATTTGGTTGGCATTTTCAGCACACCCGCTAAACATTTTTCAATAATTCAGCAAAAACAGTTTCGATTCAACAAAATTCCAGCATGCCACTGACACTTATTTTCAAATCAAGTAACAGGTTACCTTGAAATGATCCTTTGCTTCTCGATCCAGAGGTCTCACCAAGTTGATCTGGCCGCTCTGTGGGTTAATGGAGAATGTACCGTCGCCGTTCGCAATGGAATATCTAAAATCGCCGTTTGAGGACTTTCCTATGACTCGCTGCAAGCATATCACAAATATTACAAGTCTGAGCAACCAAGTGCGTTGTTAGAGCGTTTACTAGAAATAACTACCCGAGAAAGTTTCAGGTTGCAACAGTGTCATTTTTCATAACCCTGGGCATTTCTAGAGACAGCGAGTCGATGCGAACGTGAAGCTAAACTGCAATAAAGTGTAAAATAGCCTGAACAAACAGTAAAATGCGAGGGTAAGCCACAGCCAAAGTGAGAAACAGGAGTCAAACCCCCAGCAAGACCCATTTCAGAATAGTTTTCGATTTCCAGGTGCAAACATGCAGTCATCGCCAAGATTTCCAGACAACTCGTCGTTGACTGCGAGCAGTGTTTTTTGACCATGGTGACCGTTACATTATGAGAGAACGCAACTATTTAATCTGATTACCGAGACAGTCACAAAGACAGGTTTTAAAACATTTTAGTGGTGGTTATGCAGTGGGGTTCTTTTGAGAGACCATTGGAAAAATTTGAGAAACCATTTCGGTCCCTCAAAGCACCTTAAAAAACATTTGATTGACTGCGAGGATAAGACGAGACTTGAAAACACAAATTAGATTGCGTTTTGACTTCATGTCTTCTGTGTCCACGATGTCCAAAGCTTTGCAATTAAGACACATCAAACACACACCTATGCCGCTGCCTCATATTAGCGATAATTATTGCATACTTAACAGATGACTGTAACGTTTTTCGACATCTAGATGTATATTTTATAAATGAATTGGCAAAAATGGAAAAAAAAAGAAATTAAGTTAAAAAGATTGCAGTTTTGAATGAAATTAAAGAATGCAAGATGTGTGCTAACTCTGAACCTCTGTCGACACAAAAGATTGGCGTTTTCTGCAAGCGTTCATCACTTCGTATTTTTTATAGTTTGCCCAACTGATGACGATTTTCAAGTTTTACCTGATCATTGAAGGTATATCGAAGAAGAAATTAGGCGAACATATTTATATTTCGTGGAGTCGAAAATCGTTTCGTTTTATTTTATTCGGGATGAACTGCTCAAGCATACACATCTTGCTGTCGCTTAGGATTGTTTAAGTAAGCTTCAGTTCATACACCTTCTTTCTAACTCTTTGCCATGGGGAGGACCTTCGCGAACTACTTCGGTTTTCCTCCGATGAAAACCAGCACACGCGTGTAGAGTGTTTAAAGTTGATTAAGGGATTAAGTTTCAATTCAACTTCGCACTTTGCAGAATCGGCGCGTGCACACACGCGCGCGCGCGCGTATCTATTGGTGAAACGCACGACTATCGCGAGTCTTTCAGATCTTCATAGAGCGTGTTATAATTTACTTTCTTGTCATTCGGGCAAAAGTGTGCCGAGGTGTTGGCAAACATCCACTTTTCGTCAAAACTGGCTAATCCATGAATCCTACGAGAAAATTAACCCTAACAGCGTTAACTATGTATAGTTCTAGGGCCTGGGCAAATACCCATGTTTGCTTTTACAATATCTGACACCAAACATTTAATACAGTTCGTGATAAGCGTCCAAAGTGGTAAAGGCAGAAGAACAAAAAAACACAAAGAAGATTCTGATGAACAAAGCTATCAACTGCACACAGAAGACATGCGCAGCTTACCAACTTCTCTGCTAAAGCAGGCTGCATCAAGGAATCATCGTCAGTTGCGTGAACTCTTGTCAATACTGAACCGACCCTCATGTCTTCGCTAACTGTCATTTTCGTTTCGCACTCGTGAAAAATGGGCGAATGATCGTTTACATCGAGAATCTCGATCTCGATGGTCTTCTCTGAACATCTGCAGAGGATAAGCAGTTTTACATGGGATTCAGTAAATTCATGCCATTTTACTAAGTCTCCATCGCAGCACGAACACTTACTGCTGTGTTTCGCCTTGATCGCAAGCTTTCAGAACAACGGTGTAATGGTTTACTATTTCTCGATCAAGTGTTCCAGCCACTCCCAACAAGCCATCGGAAAGAATGAAGGTTTTCAGCGGGTTTGCGGCACTTCCGGAGGGGGTTATCGACTTCAGCCTGACGTTAACTTGGCCATTCCTTCCAACGTCTTCGTCATTCGTACTGACGTAGGCAAAGTATGTGTCGACGGTTGAATTCTCACTGACGTAGACTGCAAAGGACAGGACTCTTTGAAGCTTTCTGCTGAGGCTAAGCAGACACTGGCGTATCATAAGAGCTTTCCATGCACAAAGACTCATTTTCGTCGAAGAGTACGTGATCAAAACGCTGCTGTACGCAAGTCTCATCATGTTCCATTCACTGCAATTTGTTTTGCTTAACGTTGTGAACTTGTGACCGGAAGTATTGGGACGCTGATCCAAAGAAGTTTTTTTCTTACAAACATTTTTTGAAAGAGATTCCACCATGTTGAAAGAATTTAGAACATGCAGTTTAACGCAGGCACATGTAGTCCAGGATGCTGACAGTGTTAAAATTTAGAAACGCAAGGTAGTGTTTTCAGCGGTGAATATAATTTGCTTTACAAAACCTACCTGTGTGTCCGTCGGACAGGCCAATGAAATTGACGCTTATTGTCGGTCTATTGTCGTTCACATCTTTGACTTTTATCAAAAGCCAAGTTCCTCCAACAAGTTGCTCATTGGCTGGGGCTTCATCACGTGCTTCGATTCGAATACGCAACCTATCAAGTTGCAAGTGAAAAGTAAGCCCCCATATGCTTTGTAATAACAATCTCATCAGGGCAGAAGAAAAAACACCTCTGTAGTGAGCACCGACTTTACGGCCGGCCTTATATGCGCAGTGAAAGATTGATCGTGACAGCAAAGATCATAGCGGCACTGTTTTGGCGACAGTAGAGATCCAGGTTACTGTTTTGCTGCAACACAACAGCAAGATTTAGTGGCAAAAACGTTTTTCGTACAATTCATCTAGATGCGGTTCTACAGAGCAAATGAACACGTTAAGCTGCGCTGGCCCTTACTTCGCGGTTCTTAATGGAAAACGAAAGAAGGAAACTGCGTTTTTCATCTTACCCATCATGTCTTTCGCGATCAAGCTTTTGTCGCAAAATGACGTCACCAGTGACTTCATCTATCCGCACAAGTTTTCGTGCAGCGTCTTTGTTTCGTTTGGATACGGAGTAATGGACAGACCCCCACAAACCAGTGTCAACATCTGTGGCATGAACGTGCGATATGACGTGGCCAGGTGGCAGGTTTTCTCTCAATTCCTCTTTGTACTCCTGCCCAAAGCGAAAGAAAAAATATACTTTTAAAAACACTGCCAGTCTTCGAAATGTTGGACGTAGGAGTATGCCACCACACCAGGGATTCTTGACCTGGGTCAGTGAACCCCTTGGGGTCCATAAATGTGTTTTAGGGGGTCCAGAAACCGAAATCCCATCAAAAAAATCGCTAGTTTTTATCCGCCCATTTGGGCCATTATTCAACTCAATCTGAAATGTGCTTCTTGCCGGGGCGGTTGAGGTGCTCACGCTCAGAAGCGACCAAAATCTTAATAGTCCAAAAAACGTTGGCAAAACGAAGGGGTCTGTAGTGGTTTTGGGTGCAGCGAGAAGGGTCCGCAGCGACAAAAAGTTTTGAGAACCACTGCACTAAACTGATTAAATGGCGCAGTAATCGCTTTTATATAGGATTATACCCCTTGCCTTGGTATGAACCCACGACATAAATCTACAAGTAGTGTTTCCAAAATCGCAAAAATATTTAATCGGTGGTTACAGGCATGGACGGAGTTACGGGGATGCCAGAAGATGCTAAATTTTTGCCTGTCTCCTTATGTAGCCACCAATTTTTCATGTGACGTCACGCTACTTCTAATCACCATATTTTAATGCAAAAGCGCCAAAAATTGTCTTTAAATGCAACATCACCCTCATGTTTCTGTTTGAATATTCATGTTTGTATTCGAATATTGATTCTATTTGAATAAGAGCTGGTGATGCCCGACATCGTAGGTGAAATATATANTCTGTAAGATCTTAAAGTGTCTGATTCTTTGCTGAGAAAGGATCTCTTTCCATAGACAGTCTTTTAATGCAATGTAGGATTTCAATCTTTTTTCACTGAATAGCAGTCACGTTTCCATTTTCTACAACAAGTTTCACACGATTGCATATCCCAAAACATATAAACAGTAATACGCTGTCAATTGTGCGATGTTGTTTTGTTGTTTTTTTGTCGAATGCCCTCCACCCCAACTGCGTAAGTTCAATCAGGCCGCTAACCTAGAAGCACACTAATTACGCAGAGGAGTTCTTTAACTTCTACATGTAGAACTATATGAAAATAAAATTTTAACACTGCATGTAAACAGTAAACGTAATGCTTTGTTATCTCCGCTAACCTGGCTGTCAAACACGGGGCGATTGTCATTGACATCGTGCACCGTGATTCGAAGCGATGCGACGTTGCTTCTGCTGGGCAACCCCCCATCTCTGGCGGTCACGGTTAGGTAGTGCACGGCTTGCGTTTCGAAGTCTGTCAACAAGATAAAAAAAGTTTTCAGCAGCTTGATCTTCTCTATGCACCAAAGCAAAACACTTTTTCACAGCCAACCATGCTGGTGTTGCAACTTTTAAATTTTGCAAGTAAGAAAAAATCTACATCTTCTGCACTACAATCAATTTTACTACCTCAGGAGGATTCAGATTTACAAAGAGCTCGAACCTTTCAATCTCTACATGTGGAAAAGAATCCGCTTTGAAAACCGTGTGTGCAGATAAATGTTGATGTAGGTTAAAATTACAAAAATTTGACATAGGCTTGCTAGCCCTTCCAATTTTTGCAACGCCATCTACTTCAGCAAAACAAAAATCGTCTTGTCGCCAAACATTTAAAATTATGCAACCTCTACCGTGATTAAGGGAAAGCTGCATAAACGTGACTGTGCATTGCGCACAGACAGTACATACACGCTCGCGGCTGGGAATAGGAGGAAATTCGTTTTTTAAAGGTTTCTTGACAACAACGGTACGAGTGAATCACATGCGCGTCTTGCAAAAACTGACTTCATTACGGGTAACCCACATTTAGAATTTTCCTGTCATACTCCAACGGGATTACACATGTTAAATGCCCCCTTCACACCTTCAACAATCACATGTTGCAGAAGCGTTCAGAGCCGTAAGGTTTTCACCGAGTCTTTTTTCAAGAATACGAATTCACGCTTTTTTACTCCTTTATTCTGACCTCACAATGCATTTTAGCCAACAAAATAAAATCATTCGGTAAATTCCTCCTGATCAAGAGCGTGTTCGGAAAGCATTTTTGCGGGCGTACCTCAGTGGCGCCATTCGACAGAAACAACCCGCGACCTAATAGTCTTTTGCCCGTTGTGACGTATGTCGCTCGCAGAAACACGTTCGGGAATACGTAAAACTTACTTTCAAATTGCCTGGCAGACAACTAAAAAATTTCCCCTTGAAAACACGTACGGTCGGGTAAGCACCCATTGGACATTTCGTCTTTTTGATAATTTCGGGTTCCCACGACAAATCTGCTTTGACTTACCATTCAAAATGACGCCCTTTGTTGTTTCTTGGCAGAAATGTCAATAAAAAGGGTTTAATTGAACGGACAAAGCACATACATGATAAGCAACACCTTGAACACCTACACACTGGCCAGAAATAAATTCTCACCAAGTTTTCCAACTATTTCCAGTCGCAAATGATTTGTTTCCATTTCGTCTTTGAACTGATATATCCGGAAGAACTTATTCTGGTTTAAAGTGTAGGAAAGTGCCGAGTTGTTACCTGAAAAAAAAAAAGAAACGGATTTACAAACGCGCTACCCGCTGAAAATAGAGGCCGAAATGTGTCTCAATACACAACAGGAAAAGTGTTTCCAGAGTGTAACTTCCCGAACCTATTCATGAAAACATCGATTTGATTTAAAGGTTTCCTGGCGAAGACACGCGNATGATTTCGTGAACCCAACACACATTATTCCAGAAAGTAGGTTTAAATAGCAACAGAAAAAATCGGGTAGGTCGAGTTAGTCANCCAAACCAGTGACATTAATCAAACCTNTATTTGGAGCTTTTTTCATGAGCAATGAAAACAACTCCGTATATTAAAAACAGCACAGAATTATTAAAATCTCGTCCAACCAAAAAAACTAAATTATCTATTGGGAATGGCACTAATAATTGCACCACAGTATTGCAACCATTAGCATCGCCAATGTACAGACTGAATGAAAAAAAAACATTCTTTATTGAGGCCACACGAACAAATTCAACTACCTGGTCAGTGACCATGATGTGACCAGTGGTCAGTGGTGACCAGTGGTCACATCATCTATGCCACTGCGCTACTTTTCTAAACCATCATAAATCGTTGTACCACTAGCAATAGTGTACTCAGGATGATTACATGCGACTGGGGATTGCGGAACAGCATACTAATTAGCGGCGCATGAAAGGCCTACACGTGTTCAGAGATGTACTGCATTTGCAGGAACTTGCCCAGATCGGCGTCGTGCGGAATGTAGCTGTCCAAGCTGACCGATTCCCCAACAGACATGGCTTCCGAAACATTCAGTGCGATGGAATTGACTGGGAAAAGGGGGGAATTGTCGTTCACGTCATCAATGATAATCTTGAGGTTGAGAATCTTTGCTTTTCGTCGAACAAAAACCTGATGAAAGAGCAAAGGAAGAAAGGAGCTTATTGTTTTGCTAAAACTTAACCTGCATCACAATTCTCCGTCATCTCGGTGAAAGTTTCTCATGATATTAAAATACTGTATTAGTTCTTTAGAAGTGAAAACGCAACTGCCAACGCGTTTTGATTTTAAAACGTATTTGCAAACTTCCAAGTTTTCGTCTGATTTAGTCTTTCCTTTAACGATCTTAAAACTTCCTTTTGTATTTCATTTAGCAGTATTTAGAAGCCTGCAAAGTTAAGCCCATTGCCTAAAAAATGTTTTTACTCCAGTAAGTCACTGGAACTAGCAACCTATGTGACTTTTTTTCACGAAAATTACATGCTGTTAATAAAAAAACAACAGAATTTCTGCCGCAAGCATTGCCCCTGTTTCAACCTATGTCAAAATGTCTAACGTTATGTAGGTGAGAAAATGCACAACGAATAGTTGTACGCAATTTTTGCCGGTAAAGCGAAAGGAACCGCAAAATCTAACGTGAACAAAGAAATTTTAAAACTTCTAGTGCCGTTAATGTTTTTGACCCTACCTGAAGCAAAACGACGCAATGCTTCAGCTCCGCACACAACGTTTCCCGGTCCAGACGTTGGCGCACCGTGACCGCTCCGCTGGATTCATCAACAGAGAAACATTGTCGCTCTTCGCCGTTTTTCGCGTGCAGCAACTTCTGGCTGATGAGCTTGAATGTCGATTGTCCAGAGACTAAATGCAACAGCTCAGGGATACCGGCTACAAACGAATCTGCAAATCAACGGCAAAACGAATCTGCAAATCAACGGTACGAAACAAACATAATATTCAAATGCCTTCAGCTGAACAACAGCAATGAAATATTTCTATAACGAGTTTGAGAAACACCGTGGATTGTTCAAAAAATAATGAGAAAGAAGTTTGTTTAAACTTTAAAGTGTGCCCCGTTTTAAGCTCAGACATCAGATGTCAAAAATTTAGGGACGCTGTTCAGTTCAACAAACAAAATTTTAATTCGCAGTACTTTTTACAAAATCACATGAAATTGATACTTGCCAAAACGTTTGACTTACCCACAGGAATTTCTTCTTTCACCACGATTTCTTTTTGAACGTTGACAGTCGATCTTGGCGCCGCCACTCTCAACAAGGTTAACAAGAAGGTGAGGACAGCACAATGAGTGCCCTGCATCTTCGTGATATATCGCCTGGAACACATCAAACAATCGAAGGTTAGCGCAGAGGCCACTTCCTCTTTCTACACAGATTTACAAACTTTCCCCGTACTTCCGCAGGCCAATGCAATACCTGCAATAGATAGGTAAGACTGAAATTCTGGGAGACCTGTTTTGCGCATCTGACATTCCTAGCATAATGAAATCTTAACATTTTGCAGGACATGACAATCTACTATACATACCGACAAATTATAGAATTCAAACATAGATTCAACTATGCCCTTTGACAAGTCAAGAAGCGCATGTCATTTATTTCAAGCTTTCAAACTTTGGTTAAAGTATAATCGCTGATTTTCTCGTGAGCAATTCAGTGGGTCCAGGGCTGCAGGATAACCGTGTTTTTTTCTCGATACTTTACTAACAAGGTGGCATTAGAATAACTGGTGGTATTAGAACAACAGTTCGATTTTAACAAGACCGAAAACAAATAATCTTTTTGCAACTGTGTTGGTTTGACATATGAGCGTATGCCCCTAACAAACAATTTCTTTTAACCAATCGCAGATTTAAAGCGGGCTGAGCAAATGAGTATGTGCACGCCGCGTGGTGACGACATCATGACGCATCGCACTGCTGGTGTTTTGCAAAACCTAACTTCCTCAAACATTTTGGTGTATTACTACTTTCTACCAGTTCAGCATGCGATTGACANGCAGTGACACTTTACCATGAANGCACGAGTCAGCAGCGACAGATTTTTATAACGAATAAAACGCAGCTTCTTGTAATTATGGTTCAACTCTCTCGGCAATGTAGCGTCCAATATCTGTTGCCGTTTTAAACCGTAACAAGAATCTAAAAAATGATGCAAACGACGTTTTTGCCATGCGCAGACCAGCGATGGCGAGTTATCGTCGGAAACTGACTTCTGCAAGGGCCGGCCATGCCTGGACTTCCGAAAACATCAGGCAGCAGCTCGTGCGCTTGCGCTGTGAATGCAAGAAGTAACTTTTCCGGGTGATTCCATGCGCTAAGTTGGCCAGAGGTTGTTTACATTCGGTCATTTTAGTGTTTCGGTTAAATTAATGGCATCATAATGGAAAAGTTAACGAAATTCGTAAAAAAAACAACATTTCCCTCACTTCACGTGTAATTCGTTTAATCGGCACTTTCGCAGTATTACGTCTGCACACCAGCTGTGGTGTAGTATTTTGCAGCCATGTTCTTCCACGAATGCATCTCTCAATAAGGTGATAAATTAGGTCTGTTAGTCGGCCACTGACACTGCCAAAAGAAATAAGCTACACCAAACAAAATTTGCTGTAGTCCGCAGCACTCAGTCACTACGTCAGGGCAAACGATGTAAACTTCAATGTCGGTAGATGAGTGTGTGACCCACCGTGACGTATGTAATCTGACACTTTAACTCAAGTAGGCGCATCCTCGTGGCGGGGTTCCTCAACAAAGATAGCTCGTTCGTGTTTTTCAGCGAAAACAACGTGATAAGCGATTTGACGTGATCGATCTACCCTGAAATCAGTTCGGGTCCTTTAGCTAGTCTATAGAGCACGCCTACAACACAAGGTGTCACAGCAGCGTACGAGCCCGCATAATGGCAATAGAAAGGATGGCCACACAAAAAGCCAGTCATCCCAACGCACAACAGGTTCCATGAAAATCAATGTATTTGTATATGCAGTATTTCCTGCGTTTACACTAATCATCGGGTAAGTAATAGGCCTCTAGTGATTTCTGCCTGCTGCCCAATGCCTACGCCAATGACGCAACGTTTTGAAATTGTCGGTAAGACAAAGTAAATTCATCAACAGTTGTTTATGGAATTTTGTCGGCATGATAGATCAGGATCATCGGTCTATTGGCCGATTTATATCGGTATGCCTACGTATCGGTCGAGGTTTTTCACAAGCTGGTGTGCCACTACTCTCTTCGTCGTCACTGCACCTTGGGGAGGGGCCGATCACGCCATTCACTGTACTTCATACAGGTTTTTTAAGGCGTTTTAGGGACCCGATTCAGGTCCCTGGGATCTAAGAAAATCGGGTCCCTAACATTAAAAAAAAACCTGCTTCATATGTATTTTACGTTATGTAAGACTTGTTTTTCAAACCGTGCCACAGGCAATGACAGTACAGTGAAATTAACAGAGCATAGCTTTTTCCCTAATTACGAATGACAAGAAGGTTTCAATTGATCGCATAACAATTTTAGTCTGGAAGAAACGTCCACTCATGCTATGTTTCCATTTTAACCACAACAATCCCTAGCCGTTTACAATTTCACAAACCATCATGTCCGAATTTAAGCAAAATAACATTTAAAACCAAATTTTCTACATGCCTGCTGTAGTCTCGTTCACTACTATTCACTGAATAACCGCAGTGCAAGTACTTACGTTTCAACTGTCAAAAGTGGTGCAAATCAACCACCAGTGCGTAAATTGACATTGGGTCATGGCCCGTTCACGTGTCATCATTTTTTGAATCGTGATTGCTTTATTCCACTGACTCCGTTGCTAGAGTTATAGCGGCGTGAGGCCAGTAACTCTTTCCTCATCCTGTTTTTTTTTTCGCTGAGACATTTCGGTCATTTGTCTCACAGCTGTATTAAAACTCGCCGTAGCAGTGTTCATTAGCTTAAACATTCTGACCAAATTGACTTACATTTTAAAAATATTTCGGTCTATGACCAAAAAAATAGTTCTCAATCATTTTCATTCTAGAAGCATCAATGAAACCAACTGACCCACCATGCTGACATAAGTTTAATGGTATCCAGCGAAGTAAATCATGAACCATTAGCGTGTTGCTAGACACCACTGTTCAAATGATACTACAGCAGCTATGTCCAACCTGCGGCCAGTAGTCGAAAGTCTTGTGCGACCCAGTACGATTTTCATTATTGTGTGTATGTACAAAACAATGACAACCTGTCTTCATTTTGATAACCTTAAATTCGACATTTTCGATGCAATTATATCCAGTGCCCGTTCATCATGTATTGCGCACTGTCAGATTTCCACGTGCCCACTGATACCTTGGTGCAAATCCGATTCCTAGTTTCTGATTTCCACTCGTGTGTTCCTCGGCACTAAACTAATTTTTAACTACCCTCGTTGCTCCATTAGCACAGAGGTTTCCAACCTGGGGTGCATGTGCCCCTAGGGGTAAAGTTAAGGTGAGCAGCAGAGGAGAAATAATATATTTACATATCTTTTATTTCTAAATATTTATATATATATACATGTATAATATATATATATATATCAGTGAATATTATTTTCAAAAGCCGTTACATGCTTTTTGTAAATATATCTATGATTAATCATGATGAAATATTTTGTCATAAGAAATTTTAGGGGTATTGTTCATCTGTCGAAATGCTGAAGGAGTACATGTTCAGAGAAAGGTTGAGAACCCTTGCATTAGCACTAAACTTGCCTATGGCATCACAGTTTGTGAGTAATTACAAGTACCATACACATTACTATTCGAAGGCTTTCAGTAGCTTTGAAATAAACGTTGGTTTGGCTTTCAGTAGTTTCAAACTGGACGTTGCTTCTTCGTCCTCGCCATTTCCTGCAGTCAGTGCCATTATTTTGGTTCTCTTTTATTCGTGTTAGACGTAAACGAAGAAAGCACTAGACGTAATAACTTGCAGCTCGATGTTATAGGATAGGTGTACTTTTACTAGATATTTTGTTGACAATTCACACCAAAAAGCGCAAATTTCCCACTTGCGAAAGCTGCTGAGAGAACTCTATCGAAGCTATGTCATAAACTGCTGAAAACCTACGAACTGATTAAACTCAATCCATAGAGGGCAGTTTCTGTCAGGTGGTGTTTGCTACGCCTTGCTTGTTTACCTAAAGCATAAATATTTAAGTATTTCAAATGAGTTCATTGCAGTAAAAACCGAGGGCAAAAAGAGCACACCAGCATTCTAATGTGCAATGCAAACTAAAACTATCTGCCCGAACTGCGCTACTTCTTCAAAGCTATTCATTCATGCAGTGCAAGAAACAACCATAATGTGCACATGAAAATGAAATTACGCTGAAAAATTTTCAACAACTGTTTCTGTCATTCCATCGTGGTCGATTAAAGTTCTTTTCGGGGCTGCCAACATGATTCTATCTAAATGTGTAGTTTTTGCATTTGTTTCTACAACAATTTGCAACATTTCCCAGTTTTACTCTGTTCCAAGCTCATGCTGTCTGATGAGCACACACTGCTCTATGTAATGGATAGCATGCATGTACTTATATTGTAGTTTTTATATAAAAAAAAATGCGATCTTGAATAGCAGCAAAAGTTTGTGCAGAAATCTTCTTCAATAGCAGCTAAAGAAATGAAGCAGTCAGGACTAACAATTACACTGACGTTTTACTGGCTACATCAAAATATTCCTGCACACTTGCTATTCCGAGGACACCAGTTTAATTCAAAGTAGGTCTGAAAGCTTAACTGGTGTATCAGATAAACCGTAAAACGGACACTGCCAACGCTTCGTTGAAAATACAGCCAATTTCATCAGGGCGAAAAACAAGAGTGAAACGCCATCTGCTAAACAAGCGTCGAGTGGATTTGAAGATGTTACTTCTAAAAAAGTAATCAATTATTTCTTGATGTGTGTTTTTCAATTAATGAGCATTTGCACTCAGCGCCAGTAAACTTAAATGTAAAAGGCAGGCAGTTTGCTTTTATCTAAGCACAGCAGAAAAATACAACTCCCAACGTTTTTCGTTACAAGCTTTAACAAAACGTTTGGTCTGCCTAAACAGAAAAACAAATACGGTTTTCAAGTCAACAAGATGAAAGGGTAGAATAAGACACGCTTTGTAGGCAAAAATAGATAAATAAGTGTTCTTCACTTAAGGCAAGCGGCTTATGGAAAACATGGAATGCCTCGGTGCTGACTAGCGTACTACCGTAATCTTCTGAGCAAACTTTAGTCATAAGCCTTATCAACAACCAAGACACGAATAATTCCATCACCCCGTGTTTCACGGGACAAATTACCACACCAGTAAACACACACCCTGGGGCGGACCAGTGAAAGATTGATATGATTAACAACGGTAGCCCAACTAAAATAAAGCAAATATAAAGGCGCAAAATACTGGGGCGTTTAAAATGTTGGATGATCCAAATACGGAAAACACTTCGGCTACGCTATCTCCGAATATTTTAACGCATTCCAAATTGAGAAAAGTGGGCGAAAACATTCTCCGAACCACCACCGTGCAAAATGTAGCTTGCTTTTGTTGATTACTTCGAGGTCGCTGCAGGCAACAAGCCAACCTAAACCTGAAGTAAAGTGATTACTACTAACGCAAAGATAAGTCAGTGAATGTGTCATTTGGATCTTGAACATATTTCTAACTTCAAGGACGTACTTTAGCATAAAAATCGTTTCTTTTAATTAATGACATCTAAAAATACTCCAGGAAATTTTAAAGTCAATGAAATAGCCGTTTTGATTAGGTCTATCCATTCTACCCAGTTCAGACAACCTGCACTTTTACATGATGCTTACAACCTCCTTTCCGTCTTTTCACAAGTCTTTCCGGTCCTGATGCTTGTCCAAAGTTTTAGGTTGAATGAAGCATTTGTGACATAGACAGGTTTGGTTTAAATTGAACATCTCAAGTTGTAAAGCGCTTCACCAACAACCGATTGCCAACGAAATGACGCAGAAATTTTCGAAACAAAAATTAACATTTCTTTCACGGATGGCATTTACCTCACATGAGCTGCTCTCACTATAACAAGGTTTTGTTATGCAGAAAAATGATTTTCTTCGAAATAGCGACGGTGCTGACATAATTCGTGATCAACAACCACCGTCAGCAAGTGACAGTTAGAAATGTCAAAACAATCAGCGCCGGACCAACAGGTGTGCATCGAGTTGTGAATCGAAAGGGTGAAACTGGTATCAGAAATATACATCTGATTAATAAAACGTACAGTTAAAAATTACTCAAAAGTAAACCCGTAAAGAACCGCCATTTTGCATGTCTGTGGCTCCCAGCTCGCCCTACCATCCTCCAGCTGAGCTGACAAGACTAGTGGCCTTTTTCAGGTTGGCAATAAGCCCCTAGGCTCCTGAAAATTTTCTCATTTGAAAACACGAATGTTTTCTTGGTACAAACATCCCAAACGTTCACAAGAACAAAACGGTAAAGAAGTTGTTTGTTGGCGTCAGTGCAAAGAAAATGCCGCACTTTCGACAGAGCATCCTGAGAATTTTCATCGTTTTTTACGTAACTGCAGAAAACGCGGTCCCATACAGACAGAAGCTGTCCGCAGGACTCTTACACAGTGGAATTATCATTTTAAGACGAAATAACGGAGTGACACTTGAGACCCTAAAAGAGATCAGATCAATACAGGATACTTATTCAAAAACAGCTTTAGGATGTGGTGTCTTTGTTGGTACAAGCACCGTGAAGTATTGCAAACCTACCTCAACCATCCGGAGGTATCTTTTTGCAAAACGGTCACAGCCAATAGTTACAGTTTCAACAAAACTTTTTTCCCAATTTTCGTCGTCACAGCATTATGTTTCCTCAGCACCATCTTTTCATTTGAACCACTAAACAGTTCATAACGAAAAAATTTTACTTCGCTCAAGTACGGCCCCCCCAAAAATAGCGGCTCTTCGGGTTGTCAAACCAACGTCATTTGGTTTAAACTAAATGTAATCAAGATGGCCTCCCTGATAACGCCGTCTTGGGTTTCATGATGTCCTTCAAGATGGAATTTAGAATAGCGCACCGTCTGCATTTAGCAGACGTCATATCCGGTTCCTTTCCAGGATTTGCAAACAAAAACATCAGTTTTCGTAAGTCGTCGCGTAACCAGTATTGACATAAACTTTCAAGGTTGCAACATCGTAAAACGTTTTGTTTTTTTGTACTTTCATGCGAATGGCAACACGCGCTAATATAATTGAGGCTGCATAACCCCCCGCAGAAAACTCGTTGTGCCCTGCTGGTACTTTCCTGCACGCGCGAGAAAAATCAGCGGGCTCTGATTGAAGGTCAGCAAGATATGGCGTTTGCAGCAGGGTGAGGAAACTACTGTTGCTCGCCACCGGCGCTTCGCCGGACGCCTGCTTCAACATTTACGATCGGCTATCGGCAACCACGCCGCAAATTGCTTCTGAATATTTGATCGTTTATGGTTTCGCAAGAGACCAGTCGCCTATCTTAAAGTCCAGGGCGGTGAACGATGTTTTATTAATGAAGAACAGTGAAAAAAATCATCCAATCTACAGCCAGCATTTTCAATAATGGATTGCTGTAAGTCACTGAATATTTCTGAACCAGTCTCTTTAAGTAGTTTGTTTTTCGTATACTCCGGGAATGCCAAATGCTTCCTTTTCCTGTCATATTTCAATAGCTAAGTATCAATTATTTACGATAAGTAAGCACGTACGTTTCATATATCGAACGCGTTTGGAGCTATGTGTGAATTAACCTTAATTTAATTTCTGATAATCACGCCAATGTACACCAAAAACTTTACGTTGAGACACGATTATCCGAAAAGTTCGTCCAGACATCGGCAACACAGCACATCTTTTGCTAAAACTCATTTGTTATGAAACACTGGTGTCACTGACAGTCACTTCAAGACTTAAATTAATAAAAAACAGTTTTTTCAATACTATAAAAAACACCGTCATTACACAAGTCCAATTTAGTACCTTCGTAACTTTTTGCAGAACATACATTTCATTCTTCTACAATGCTGAAATCGCTTGTAGTCGCCAGGTTAGGATAAGATTTTTGGAAAATTAACAAATGTTATACAAAAATAGAAATATTAAATAATTTTCAGTCACAACTAAAAGCTTTAAGTTTTTTGTAAGCGTTCGAGGAATCAGCCCAATGGGCTCTGCTGTCATCTTTTTTGCGATGATTCAAAGATTCAAGGACTGACCATGCGTAGTCTTACGTGAAATCGAGTTCCTATTAAATATTTGCAGATAGATTCCTTGCTTGTCTCACATGTGGAGTAGTTAATTTTCAATCAAAAATATTTTTTCAAGAATCAGCAGTATTTTCATACAAGGTTCATTGTACAAGCCGGTCGCGCTGCTTTGTACCACAAGGTGGCGGGTAGCGCTGCTTTCGTTGGTTATCAGAGTCGAATCTTGCAACAAACATAATTTTTACCCCTTCTTGTTGCACAAAAATGTTTCCTCCCAATTTAAGTTATTACCAAAGAAATTCCTCACAAATTTAGTTATCGTTGTCATGAAAAGAAACCCGCAAAGGAATGTTCTTTCAAGCGCAAGTGTCTTCCCACTATGACAAAGAAAACATTTTTATTGATATACTGTTGATATTTAGTGCCATGCTTCGTGTCTGTTGTTCTTCGTAACTGATGCGAGTTTGTTGTCTTTTAATAAACCCAACCACTCATGAACAGCGCAACATGTTGCGTACAGATTCACGACTGGAAATGGTGGTCCNTCATTTAGCACTCCAATCCAACATTTGATCTTGTGGGTTCTACACGAAATGTTGAAAGCGTTGTGCTCATCTACAAGAAACACGTAAGCTTAACAGGCGAAAAGCGCTAAGTTTTTTATAAGCGCGAATTTCATCAAATGGAGGGACACCGTGCACAAGCGAATGCCGGAACTCAAAAGAATGTGCCCGGTTTCTTTGTTCAGGTTTTTCAGAAAAAATAAAATGCAGTTTTTTGTGGTCTTTGTGTAATAAGAGGCCGAGTATGTGAATTCCCTATTGTATCAAGCGCATAAAAGAACAGTCCTTCCGCAGGCATCAGTAAAACTGCTTGACACGTTGCTGGATTCCCTGAACTGTGCCTACAGGAAAGAAATTTCTAAGCATATTGATTTCACCTCTTGGGAAAGCGAACGCTTGCTTTTTGTGTTTGAAATTTGTGTTTTTCATCGTTGCAACAACTTGTTTAAAAAAATCCCTCATCGTCAAGACAGCAAGAGGCCACTTCAAACTTCTGCCGTCGCCCTTCAAGTTGAAAACAGTCGTCGGACAGAAGAACACAAAAGTATCTCAAGCAACGAAGCCCTGCTGTTGCTCAAGTGCACAGTTCCTTTTCAATTCAGAAACAAAACAACTCAGCCCTTGCTTCAGCTGAGGAGCAAATGTTTGTATTTAAAAAATGTTTACCCCTGAAATGCTGAAGCAGTAATGTCACACACTATGCATGGCAAAAAAAAACTGCCAGCTGTTTCAGTGTTGAATTCACTTTTACACCACAGCATTCGAGTCAGCTACCCCCGCAAACGAACTATGAGTTCTTTTATGCGGCTTGATAATTGTGTTTGACATTTATATGAAACGTGCTTTCTCAACTCACGCAAATCCCATTCGTTCCAATAAAACGCAATCGCCATGAAAAGCATGAAGTGTTCTCTTCAAACTACAGTTTCTGATCCTAAGAAACTTTATTAGTAAAAATCAGTAAATGCTTCAAAAACTCAAAATATCCTACACGAAATAGATAAAAACGCTTGCTTTTGATACGTTTCTATGACTGAGCTACACTTTTTGAGAAGCACAGTCAACCGACCAGCAATCATGCGGAACGTCCGTAAGATCGCATTGCGCGTTTGCACAGAAGCTCCATTGTGATCACAACAACAGTTCCTGAAGTTCAGGTGCGCGCGACACGAAATTTGAATCAAGTTGCCGCTGCAGAGCTGTACTACCAGGGTCTTGTCGACCTTTTCATTCCTTAGCAATTTCCACGCTCCAGCACTTCGAGGGTTCTCACTGTTGCCACTTGAGATGAACAAGTTGGAGGTCGCAACAAGGGTTACCATGACGAAACGTTCCTTACACATCACTTGCCCGTACATTTTATTTTTACCAATACTTGTAGCTCTTAGTGAAAGTTAGAGCGACCAACAGTCAATTTTCATCCTTTGCAGCAGTGTTCGCACATTCAAAATATGAGCAACTTACCTCGCACAGCTAACGTCTTCTTTCTTTGTTCGGCCCAAACAGACGTTTTCCGCACAAGTTTTTACAAGCCTTCTATTTCACTGTAGGAATAAAATGCAACAAGTCAAAGACAGGGACCGTTGCAAAAAAAAGAGATAAGCGCTCCCGCTTTGTAACGTACGTCAGAATTTTTGAAACTGCAAGCCGTTCAAAAACACTGCGGGGCGAAAACATATCAAGAAAGTTTTTTTTTACGAAAATGCTTTGTTTGGACGAGTACAAAATAAAACAACTTCCAATGCTCTCATCGCGAACCGAATTGCTTCGTTAGGATTTTCTTTAACAGATCACCGCATGGCTAAGTACGTCGAGTCAAGTAAAGGCACATCACTGGCGTGCGTTTCAATCATCCATAATTCAACAATTGGACTGTCCATTCAAAAGCTAAGAGGAAGTGCAAGAAAGGTTATAACTTTGCTGCCTGTTCGTTCGATGGCTGTAAACGAAAACACCTTTCACGCTCATGCAAACACTCTTGGCA
>JGI24022J15233_10001412_pt1 | contig 19953 bp, 10 predicted proteins | sample Ectturendosymbi2_FD_15233 | JGI IMG/M metagenome (IMG submission 15233) | reverse complement strand
CAAATTCTTTTCAGCCGAAAGTTTTCGAATCTCGTCGCCATCGCCTCTCAGGGGGAGCAGCAAGCAACCAGGACCCGCGATCAACCGATCTGTTTCCAGCCGAGAACTGTCGTTTGTCTCAAGATATCAACACCGCCGCTCTTTGCGACAAAACCCCAATGCACGCGGAATCGCAAAGTGCCAGTAACTTTCCTTGCCGATACTCAAGCGAGGTGTACTTAACGGGACTGGGTGGACAGCAACCTGCAGATCCTCGCCGCGATTTCTTTCGAAGCGGTGCGTCGCACGCAGCTGGGACGAGTGGCAAAAATGTGCCAGTAATTCGCAGGTTGGACAACCCGCAAAACCACAGCGACATTTTCGAAACTGATGATTATACTTATATCATACGTCCTCGCGGCCGCAAAGTCAAATGAATGAACATTTCGCGACTGCTAGAAAAATTGCTTTTTCATATATTTTTGTCGAGCAGCATGCGCGAAACTGTTTTTGCTCCGCGTGTAAAATCTACATTCTTCAAGTGTGAGTAAAAAAACTCTGCGTTTTAATTTGCGACAGATTGATTTTGGGTTCGAGCAAAAAACAGCTCAAGCTTCAACGAAAATCTTTTATCAAGCTGCCAAATGTTGTCGAGATGCAACGTTATCACCATGTTTTAATTAAGACTTGTTTAGCTTGCATTCTCAATATTCGAACGTGTTTTCAGTTTACTACGGATAATTGGGAACGAAAAACTCCTCTTTAACTCGTACACCACGTCTACTTCCTAATACCTTTTCAGAATTCCTACAACCTAACTCTATTTGGGCCAAAGATCACACTTGTTTACAAAGTACTCAAAGCATGCGTATGAAGTCCATTCATTAGAACAGTAATGACCGAGAAAGTTTGCGCGGCTACAGTTCGCGAAGAAGACAGACGAACAGTTCAAACTGTTATCACAAAAGAGACCAGATCTCACTTTCAAAATTGCGTTTCTGGATGGCATCAACATGCAAGCAATCCGTTTGTTGTGCTTGTACAAATTTTGTTGTTTATGCTGTGTCCACTGCGTCTTAGCGCCGGACAATCAGCGGACGATTCTTCAGGAACTCTTGCGATCTTCAAGTTTCGATATTTTCGCTGACACTTGCCTGCTGTGCTAAGAAACTGCTCAGCTGAGGACTCTTGAATTAAAAGTTGTACGTTGTATATAAGCCACGTAATACTGTGAAAAACTAACCTTAACTTTTTCAGAGCTGCAAGCAAAAATTTTCAATGGTGTTTCAAGCTGAAACAGGATATCTTTGTTACTTTCATTTTTTCAGATTGTTACATCAACAATTGATTTCTGAAGACCTGGTAGGGCACAAGTTTTTTCATTTCTGTGTGCTCGCACGCAGGAAAGAATAAGCGCGTGAATCACTTGCCTTTAGACTGATTCGTGATATGTAATCGCTTGGTTCAAAGTTGTTGAATGCTGGATGCTTTATTTATGTTATTAGAAACAATGATTACACATTTTATTTCTGGAACCTTTTCTACTGCAAATCTTTATCACTATGTACCTGATCCCCACAGAAGTTTAAAGATTGTTTTGTTGTTTTACTGCTTCGCCGTAGTAATCTGCAGCATAGGAGACACAGTACAAGTTGCTTGATGAAGTTTAGTGTTTTACCGGTGGATACCGTGAAAACAGCGGAAACTTTGTTCCGACCTGAAACGCATATTTGTCGGAAACCTAACGTCACAGGCAAGCTTTTAATGCGATATCTCTCAAGGACATTCCGTGAAAGCCGGTTTTCATTAAAGCATCATCGAACGCTGTATACAAACTTTGTGTGTCAGTGAAAAAATCTACGAAAATGTGTTGCATTGCATTGTTTTATATCTCTGCATTGTTTTGCCAGTGCTATTGTTTGTGAAACAGTTTCCTTCAGACAACGGCTGCTATTCTCTTCAGACCTTGCCTGGCTTGCCTTCACTCGACCTGGCTGTTTACAGCTCTCCGAAACGCTTCTTAAAATTTGAACTGTGTCCGTGAGTCATTCATCTTTACTTTGATTGTTTTTATTATAAACTCAAATCTAGGCCCAACTACGCACTTGTATCGAAGAAGAGATTGATTCAGTTCCCCAAACAAGTTACCCACTTACTTATCACATTCGCTTCTCCTCCCGCGAAGGTTACGGCCGCGGCAGACCTAGTAGGTCTTGAAATACCTCGCGGTTTTCAGCAACTTCTGATAGTTCGGCTGGCGCCACACCAACAGAAAACATACCATTCACTAAAAAGTAAAAACACAAGGCCGAATAGCCTCCCCCTCAAAATTGCAAAAGTTGTTGTGACTGATTCTTGTTGAAAGGTTGAAAAATTTAGCACAGGTGCCGTTTCCAAGTGTATATGTTGTTTTTTGCAAGTTTTTGCCGCTTTGAAAATATTAGTGTTGTGTTCTTTTCCAATAAAATATTATTGGGTGCAGTAGTGAAAAATTGGTTAAATGCATTTTTATTTAAAATTGCAGATATGCAAGCAAGTGAAGCAGCCCACTACCTAACTGTTATTTCTTAGTGTTGATTTCGACAGCAATTGTTATCTGTCAGTCACCCTGAAAAGTGATGGACGAGTTGAAAATTGAAGAAAGCATGCCTTTGTTAATATGGCCAGTACACAGTCAACAGACACTAAGTATCATGGAATGACTGCTTGCAATCGGGGTGAAACAGACCGTGGCCCCTGTGGGACAACATGCACCTCCGTCAACTACTTCAGTGGCTACTGAGAACGAAATCAACTGCTGTAGACAGTCATAAAACTTCTGGTGTGCATTGCGCAAGAAAATCATTTCTGCTGGGGCCGTAAATGGATGACGTACAGATTTTTTGAAAAGCCGATGCTACTGGGTTGGTAGAAAGCTGTTAAGTCGGAGTGCTGCTCTCTTACCAGCACATATTTTGTGCTGCTTGGGCATTTCTTAAAACCTACTTTTAAATGCGAACTTGGCTTCTAACATGCCTGTGTTGAGCAGAATGTAAAAAAACGTCCTTTGTTGGGAAGACCTTGGTTGTTCAAAGTTCAAACTCACGATGAAGTTACCTGCGCATTTCTTTTGTTCGTATCGTTAAGAGACATTGAGGCGACGCAAAAATGTGTTGAATGTCTGTTTGTGACCAGACTTCTTTGTAACTGCAAGAAAGCATGACTTTCGCAGTTCAAGCGTAACCTCAAATACCTTACCGTCACCAGACGCCCTTTGTTGGATATTGTGTATCAGGAAGTCAGTTTATTGCCAGGAGGTGGTAATCTTCACTCACGGGAAAAATGCCTTTACAGCTGCAACGTAGGGTACCCATCAGCCAATTGACAACTTAAAATAGCATGACGGCCATAACCACTTGTTTTATGAGACATCACAAATCAGACTCAAAATTCGTTTTCAAAAACGTGTTCAAGCAACCTTTGTGTAAAATCAACAAGTTACCAGTTTTCTACCACTCTAGAAATTTTTACAATAGAATTAACTCAAAAAATTTGGGAAGTTGGGCATAAAACCCTTTTTGCGAGAAAAAAATCTAAGTTTTCATACACGTACAGCGTAGCTTTTGACTCGTATTTTTAGTGAGTAATAGCGTCTTGAATGACAAAATTGACTGGACAATGATTTTATCCCGCTTAGCACTTCTTTTACTTACAATCAAGTAGTGAGTGCTGCAGTACCTCGTAGAAAAGCAATCACAATAACATACCTTGCCCTGTCTCACTCATGCTGTTCTTTAAGCTTCCTTGGTTCAGTTAAAATGTGGCATGACGTCTACACCCAATAAAGCCTGGTTTTATTCAAGAATGTTTATCTTTGTGAGTAAAAGGTTTTCACTCGTTTCAGCATTACAAGGCGACTATTTACTCGGCAAAATCTAAAATTGTGAATGTCTGGTGGTTGGCTATTACCAATTGTGGCGATTTTTCCCATTGATCAAACTTAACTACCGATTTTGCAAACTGCACATAAAACAATGAATAAAGCATGGAAAACTTGGAATTGCTTTTCAAATGTTTACAGAAACATCTCTCAATGCCGTGTAGGTACTTGTTACACTTAAATTTTACCAAAGACCTTTCAGCAGATAACCACTTGCTGACCGAATGTTTAACAATATCATTATGTTGGTGAGTTACAAAATTGACAAGAAACTAAAATCAGACCTTTTGATAAAACAAAGATACCTTTCCTCGTAACAAGCTACAACCGTAGTAATGGTTGGAGTAGAACAACTTGAAAAAAGTTTGTATGCACCGAGTGAGAGCGACAAGAAATGAAATATAATTTGTCGCGGGGAACGTCCTTGCTGAAAGTGCTGGAATGAAACAAAAAAAGTGATTCAATTTTCTTAATCCTTAACAAACGCAAAGATCCATCTTACAATTGGGACGATTAATTTAAAAAGCAACCTCTCACGTTTTCTGGTAGCTGCCGCAATGCATTCGATTGCCTGAGAGTTGCTGCAATTCAGCAAAGTCACGCGGAAGTATTGTTGTTGTCTCGCACGCCGTATATGGGAGCGATTTTGGAGTCCGCACAGACGCCGGCACGCTACCGACCTCTGACGTCTGTCTTTATTATTCCCCACAGGCCTTGGCCAGACAGGAACGTGAGATGTTGTTTGCTGGGCATGGCATATGCGCGATTGAAACACGTGTACGTAGCGACGAATGTATCCCCGATCCAAATCAAAGACAAAGCATAAAAAGATTAAAGAAGCATTTTTTTCTGATGGTCTCTATTACGTTTCATTCAGCTGGTGGAATTGCCTTTGTTATTGTAATCTTGTTCTGTTGTGAAAGATTTAAATCTATTAAATCTTTTTCGTAATATACTCGATCTCATACCGTTGACGTTCAGCCTTATGGCTGTTTACCATTGAAATTGTGTAAAAATAGAAAAATTCATAGTTTCAACTTCGCACTTTATGTTCATGCATTCCTACAAGTCAACGTCGTTTAAGTCAGCTTTACAAAACTTCTACATTTGAACTCCACTTCACTCGTTCAGGCGAAACAACACGGTGCCTTTACGTTTGCTTAAGATTTTATAATTTTGAAATAGTGCTTATGCACAAAAGAAGTTAAAAGTTTTCTTCAAAAGACTTTTTAAACTTCCTTTGTCCGCGCAACAACCAGATTAACGGATTCAGTGAAGTATCATTATAATATTGGATATTGAAATCGATGCGGATGATTTTCCCATAGGAAATAGCATGGATAAACTAATCTCTTGAGTTAACAAACGTTTGATGTTGGCATTTACTGCTTTTACGACGTTTATTCCTGGAAGTATCAAAGGCGTGATAATTATATCAACGGCGTTATAATTTATATAATAATGAACGGCGTGATACTTTTTTAGACTCAAATACAGTGCATCATGTTATAACATTGAGAGAAAAACAGTTAGTATTTTCGATACTCAAAATAATACCGGCCACACGTTTTTGGAAATATTGTTGATATCTGTAAATTTTATTTCTTTGTTCATCTCAGACTCATATCACATAATACACAATACGAAAATATTTTCGACACAAAGTGCAGAGCAGGCATCAGTAATTGCACACATGAGACATTAGAACAGTAAAAGCACTGGAAAAACAAGTCCACAGCTGCGGACACTATATTATTATCATCATGCAGAACTGATACATGAGAGCAAAATATACAGATTGGCAAAACGCAGAATTGAGAATTTTCAATGAAGGTGAACGTCATTTAACGAATGCGTATAGGTTGTTTCAAATCAGATCGTCAAATGGCTTGACAACAGTGGCGACGTGGTATGCTGACCAAAGCTTACATTTCCGGCATTGTAACGTGAAAGGGAGAGGTGTTGCTACAGACTGTTCGCATTCGATTGATGTCAGATGCGTTACGCACTACACGTGGGCATTGGGCAAGCACGCATTCTGTATGTGTGCAGAAAGCAAAGGCAGTTGTACTGCTGTGGAGCACTGCTTAAAGGTTGTCTTTGCCTGTTTTCTGCACCTTAGATTTCTTTTAATATGTATGTCTTTGAATGTCATCGTGTGACATGACTTCCTTAATTGATATAGTTAAAAATAATTTACATAGCTATTTAAATCGAAACTTTTTTTAATCTACTTTCACTGGCTTCAGGCCGTCAAAACTTATAACCATTTGTACATCTACAAAAAACGGAAAATTTTCTAAAATAATTGCAATACACTGTTTTTCTTGGCTGAATGCATCAATTTTGTGTTTTTAATTCTCCCAGCACTTTTAGTATGCTGGTCAGTCAACTTTTTCTTTTGGGATACGCCTAAACATGCTGCAATTACAGCATTTTCTGTCTGAGTCAAGTTTCATGCCAATGCAAGTTGGATTAAAAGCAACAGATGGAAGCATTGCAACAATTTTATCTTAGCAAGTAATTCACCAAATAGCAGCCAAAAAAGAATTTCAGATGCAACGTTATTAACGTAAATTTCTTTTAATAGCAAGCCACATTATAGAACGTGTTCATTGTTCGCAGTTCGGATAAACGTCAGATTATATACAAGGCATTAACCGAAGAAGCTAAATCACAATATGTTGATTGGCCCACACCAAAAATCTTCGCTTATGGGATCAATTATAAGAAAATCCAATTTGTCGCAATTCTTTAATGAACAACAAGCAATAATATGAACACTACACCGCTGGGTACGATCCCTTTAGTTATGCACATGGCTTTAGACAAACCTTGAGAATATATTTTTCTAAAATACATTTGACGAAGATGGACCTGTTTTTGTTAATGTCAAATGGTTTGCATCTCTGACAGGCTCTTCGTTGAAACTTGAACTAGTTCAGCTCCGTTTGTCCTTGTTTTTGCTCTAAAGCATTGGACTGTACTTGTGAGGTAACAGTGCTTGGTGTACTGCTGAATACGACGCTGCTTGAACTAATGTGGGCGATCTCCCTCCAGCAACACAACTTGTTGATAATTAAAGCGTGCAAAGGATCCCACCAGAAGCGTCTCATCTCTTCAGGTCTCACGCAGGTTATATAAAAAGTGGATGCACCCTGTATCAATAGTAACTTCTCATGAATAAATATCACAATAGCAAATTCTCATGACTAAGCATCACAAACATCATAAACTCGCGCTTAGGGCAGGTCGGTAAAACTAAAGCTCATTGCATGTGTAGAATCATACACTTTTACTCAATCTACAGCAAAGATCAAAGGTACATCCAATTCAGGTAAAATTTACAAACTGCAAAGTGTTGAAAATATCCAGTGGTTCATCCGCAAACCTGGAAAGTGTTAGAAATAGTGAAAAGCCAAGCCATAACTTTGTTATATGTTTCGTCGGTTGAAAATAGCATAAGGAAACCAAAAATCCAAGTAAGACCGAGTGTCGCTGAGAGAGAAGCAATAATGAACACATTCTGCGAAGTTTTTCTTTCATTTGCATTTGAACGAATCTAAAAAAGAAACAAAAAAAATTTCCAACCAAAATTTCAGGAAGTATCTGCATCTGCCATATATTTAAAAAGTATTAGGGCTGTTGCATATTTTACTATCATAATTTAAAAAACGCATAAGTCTCTAGAGCAGTGGCTATCAACGGGGTCGCTAGCAAAATGTCTGTCGCCAGAAGGAATGCCAAAGTGTTTTCTTTCAACCCTCACATCCACAAGCAACAATCACCCACACTTTGAATAATCACATAACCGCAGACGAGGGTACCCAAGCCAATATCTTTAGGAATAGGGTCGTTGCCGTTGGAATGGTTGAGAACCACTGCTCTAGAGACTGCACAATATCGGGAATCAGCTCCAGTTCGAAAAGAATCTCGTGAGAAAATCATGTTGAGTTTTTGATCACAGTACGGTAAAAGAGTTCTTTATTTTCTGTACAGTTTCTAAATATTAAAAAATCTGCACACTGTTTTGACAACTGTATGAAAACAAGAGGCGTTGTTGATGATGTAAGCAACAATTTGCTGCGTAGTGAACGATCAAAAAGATTTTACATTTTTCTGCTAATCAAATGAAAAAAAGCATATGTTGAAGGCTTGTTTTCGCAAATGCTCTTGCATCAAAACATGGCATGACGTTATTCAGTTGATACAGTTGAAAATCTCAACAGCTTTTAATAGCATTTTCCTCAGTTTGGAAGTTGAACAGTGTTTATTAAGAATGCCTACGCCCTTACACTATCTACATGAAGTTGGTCTGTAATTGGAAAAGCCTTTTTTGCCGCATTGGTTCGAATAATTTTTATGATCTGTTGATTTTTAAATAATTTTTACTGCACGGTATATGAAGTTCATCACAGTGAGCGGCAGTTTTTTATATTCGAAACATTTTGATAGATGTGCAACTTCTTCGTTTCATTATGTTTTGAGTTGTTAGCTGCGATTACCATGTATCACGGACTACTTCCCAATCGTGAAGTCTCTCACCTTTCGCTTCTTCATCAGAATTAAACTCAGGAGAATTATGACTGCAGTATTGTACAGAAGAATCAGCCCAGCGAAGAACAAGAATCCAAAGTACAGCGAATGGCCATGTATCCAGCACATATTTTCAGCCCGGTAAAAAGACAGCTTTTCTCCCGAACCTGACGTAAAATATCGTTATTCGTCCTTGAACAGTGGAGCCACTTTAAAACAAATGTTTGAATTTACTGTCAAAGCAAATGATTAAAGTCATAAGACACATTTTCTCCAGTGAAGTACTTATAGGAAGTAAACAGAACTTACTGCTTTCTATACAATATTTTCATTTATCTTTAAAGGATTAGCAAAAAGTGCCAAAAAATTGGTGTTTGTTAGGAAACCGACTTAACCTGATATTGCTGGCATAAGCAAGGCACATTTCGTGAAAAAAGGAAGAGTTTTTGTTCCGAAATTCGTTTGCTCGGATTAACAGTTCCGTTATGAATTGTTTGCTTTTGACCCGTGCATGAACATTTTGATTTTTTGTTTTAAATTATTTGAATTTTCTTTGAATGTCAATGGGATATAAAATAGATCTGTAAGCATAGACGCCGGAAAGCGGGTAGGCTACAACTTGTCGAGCATCCAGAAAGTTCAGATAGCTTGTCAATAATCTCCATTATTATTATTTTTGAGGTAACAATTTTTGCGGAACATGTAAATGTGACAAACATACCCATTATGTGTGGGATTTTGCAATGAACCCAAGTAAACCATTTTGACTTTGTGGTAGCCTACGTAGAAACGTAACAATATCCAGTGTAATTACTGCAAATGATCCACACACCGTAGCAATTTCGTTCATTACAACTGGTTTTGGGTCAGATCCACTTATCTTGACTTTTTTACTCCCTCCCATGGACATACTTTACCGGATCTCCAAGCGTCTCCAAATTTTTGATGAAACCCAATGTCTTACGCCATTTGTGCTCCTTTTGTTAAGCATTGCCTTCAACTTTTTCAACATTATTTGTGGTCTACGTACACAATTTTGTTTCATATTTTCAAACGAATTTCGTACCTCGCGCGAAACAAAAGCCATACACAAACAACAAAATTGGTAGTGTTGGGCACTCCAGTGTGGTACGACTTTACCTTGCACAGATGTGAGAGCTTTTCGGTTTTCACTAACGCTAAGCATCCTGTGACTTATGGCTCTGAGGAGCGAAGCTTTAAGACCAGAAAGTAGTTCTTGGTAGTTTCACAATCTTATATTTCTGCATAGTGGCTTTATATAAAAAGAAGATGACCAAATCTATGTCAGCGAAATATTAAAAACTTGCTTTCATCGATGCAAGACAGATATTCAGTTTTTTGTTGTTTTTGTTTGGTTTGCAATATTTTCAATCGAGATATCTCAATGGCATTCTGCATTAGATTTCGATAGCATACTGCACTTATTAGGTTTTGGCACCAATGTAAACGCATGTTATTATTTGGCAATTAGTTCAATAAAATGCAAGGATAAATACTAAAATACAAAAAGATTACATACGTATGAATTACTTGTTTTTAATATTTTTTCGCATCTGCACACGGTCAAACCTATCACCTGAAAGCAATTAATGAAAAACATCGGAAAAATCTTGAAATTCGAAAGATGTTTGTGATCCAATGAACATCAGGTTAAATTTTATAGATTCCTGCCTCTTGAAACGGTGATGCTATTTTGTAGCTTTGGGTTGCAAGCAGGAAGCAGCCTTAATTTTTTGTATTAAAAACCCAGTTTGTATTTGATCACAACCTTGAATAAATAGTTACCTTGGCAGATTGTTGGATCCGACTGCTGAAGGTCTAAGTAGCCGACAGTAAATATTACGTTTAACAACACGATGGCAAAAGGCATGGTATATCCAAAAATAACTGTCTTTTTGTAGTAGTTGCTGGAAGAGGTGTTGAATACCTAACCAAAACATTATTTTGAATACAAGTGCACAATCACTCATAATAAATTTTATGATATGTTAAATCATCTACTGATTGATTGATCATTGGTAAATCATCTGCTGTTTCAGCAAAATGGTTCCTTCGGTTTCTGCTCGGAAAGATCAATGCAAAGTGCGTTTTATGCAATTAATTATCTCCACATTCTGAAAACATGAGTTATATTAAAGTTTAAACAATGCACTTAGTTGTTTAGCTTGAGACAGCTGTGAGTATATCTGGCATAAGACGGAAGCTGATTTGCATTGTTTATGTGTGGAAGTCCCACACGTATTTTCAAAAGCTTCTTAGTTCATTTTTAAGCAGGTATTGAAGATCACGTACATTGCAGATTTAAATAATGCGTTTTACAGTTTGACTGCATGCTGCCAGAAATTACTGAAAAGTTTGCATGTATTCATGTTTGTTCGCATCACATTGAACTTTTTTTTCGCTGCCCACGGTGTCGAAAAGGAAAACACTGCAAAATAATTCAGAGTAAAAGTATTATAGAAATGAGAACCTTAACTAAAGCCATATAAAGTTTATTTGCATAAATTCCCATCCAGCACCAGGTAGTGAGTAGGCAGTAATGAAGCAATATGGCAAGAAATGTGCAGAAACCATCGTTCCTGACTTCATCAACGCCGCAAAGGAAAATTAAGTAAACTGCTGCAAGATTGATGCAGATGTGGAGCTGGTACTTGACTTGTTCTTTTTTCCGAACTTTTCTGTTAATATAAGTGAACAAACTTTATTCACTGAGTTATTGAAAATGCTCTTATTTGGATATCGCCCCGGTTGGCAACGGGTCAAGCAGATTTTGTGTTTACTGTAAACTTAAAATAATGTTTTACACTTTAGAATTTCAGGCACAACAATTTAAATAACCTGCTGTGTTTTACAGCTTTTGATCGCAAAATTGGAAAATAAACTTAAAAGTTTACAGGAAAAAACTCTGATTCGCAGCTGAAGTTACAAAATGCTTTTGTTATGTACAAAAAATATTTTTGTGTTAAGAAATGCTTTTGTTGGATTGAAATGTTACGAATTACCTTTTTTATAAAACGAGAAAACACTAAAACATTAGAATCGATACATTTTAAGAGAGCTGTTTTTAAATAGAAATATAACTTGCTCAAGTCATGCAAAAACTGGCTAAGAGCTCAGTGACAGTTTATCCAAACCAAAGTAAATGTTGAGGTGTAGGAACCAGTCAGTAAACATATAATATACGATGCCACAGAGATAAAACAAAGTCAAATCTATTAAGCTTTTTCTTCCGCAGTTTCATTGATTGTATCAAAAAACAAAATTCGCCCATTCGGTCTTACTCGTTCAGTAAATGGAGAGCTGCTGTGCCGATCAATCCCGCAACAGAAACGACGCAGCCAAACGTCGTCAGTAACGATAAAGCGTAGTCGGCTGGTACTTTGGATCGAGACTGCAAAACAACGCGTCTAAACCTGGTTAGAACATGGTCGTGAGCTATTAGAATGTAAACTTTGAGCGATAGTTGCTTAGATTGCTAGCCAGTGCGAATTAAACTGGAAATGATTACCACAATAAGAGCAAAGCTGGTAAGATGGTTGCATTTGCACAAAGGTGGGAAATGGGATACATCTAAACAGCAGCCATCTGTTGACCACTCCAATTCCTCTTCATCCCAATAAGCACATTTGTGACGCACAAAATCTGCCTATAAATAGAAACAGAGATGTTTATGTTCGAAGGTAAGAGAATCTTAAAATATATTTAAGAGCTGTACCGACCTTTGAGACTTGACCTTTGTAATAACAATACTCTATTTGGGAAGCCTGGCAAGTGATAGATGTGCACTGTGCATGGCAAAATTTTGGTGAAATTTTTAGTGGTGGCTGACACTCTGTGCAATGGGCAAGATTTTGAAAATAGTTTGCTGCAAAATTTCAACAAAGCTTCATTTTGAACTTTGCAAAGAAAAGAAAGGTTGAAATTGAACCACCACGGTAAACTACAGTGCTTTTCCCGTTGACCAAAGTAGACATTAGGCTCTGCGAGACGAAAGCACTTTCCACAAGTTATCTCTGACTTGGCAAAAATATTAGATTACACTTTACAGTCTTTACGTCTCTTTGTGAATGCATGTTTCATTTATCCTATTTCAGCAATACCCGAAACGTCGCGCTTGATAAATTTGTTTGAAAGCTCAATCCAACAGAATTTTACTTGCAAACAAAACTTCCTCTTATCTTGCATACTTCGTGCTAATAAAATATACTCAATACACCCGTATTTCTTGTCATGCCGTAACTGTAACGATTTTTTACTTTGATTTTGAATAAAAATGCTTCAGGTTTTGTTCAGTTGTCTCGGGCGCGAGAGGTCAAAACGCAAGTACTGTAATTTGATTTGTATCGCACATGCAGTGACTTAAAACCCTGAAAGTGCATATACTGAAAGCAATAATGTTATGGCACTTTGTCACGGATTATCAATGAACGAGCAATAGTTTGCGTTGAAAGAGGCAAACATCATAAAATTTTTATTTTTCATGCGTATTATTTTGAATAAAAGTGTTTTCAGACTGTTTAATTTGCACTTTTGTATTCAAAGCATAATTGCCACACAAAGCAGCCCACACGCAATTTATTCTCATGTAAAGGTTGGATGAATGAATTTGTCTTGAGCAATGGTCTTTAACCGCAAATCCACATAAAAATTTAACAAAAATATGTTATTTCAAACAAATTCCATTGTAATCGACAAAGGCGGCGTTTCTCCCTTGAATCAGAAAATTTACGGCATATCCTCTGTTAGTTCAAAGCCCTTTTTTCTCTTTACTTGTCAGAAAGCTCATAATCCTTTTCCATAGAAGCATTTATTTCAAGTGCAGATTGGCAGCAGCAATACTAATCTTATGTGCTCATATCATTATCTTCCTGCAAGTTTTTCAAGATGGGTGCACGTCACCTGAAGATTATCTGTGGATTGTTTACCATACTTTGACATTTCGTTACTGTGAATTATTTCGACCGGAGAAGGTAGATTCACAATGGTTGTATTGTCTCCAATCTCAGCTGAAATCACCTGGAAAGAGCATAAATTTTGGAGATTTTTTTGTATTGTGACGCATTTTTGCCTAAAATTAAAAATATTATTGTGCAACAGTGAGTTTTCTGCCTCCACTTGTAACGTATCACTGCATTTTGCAGATATTTTTCAATCGAAAGACTTTCATTCTTTTAAAGCTGAGTAAATGGCTGCAGCCGCAAGTCTGTAGCATTCAAAAACTTTTCCTTTAATAAATGATTGAGCCAGTTGCAAAAACTGGAACTGTGTATTAGTTTCCGTTGCAAAAAACGCGTTTTTTATATTCTGTGCATTAGCAAAGCAGGAAGTCAGAAAATGGAGCGCAACTTTTGTGACAATGCCACATGCAGGAGTGATTAGCACTGACCAGGCTTGAATTTTGACAGATGCTAATGATGGGTTGCATCTTGTTTTCGTGACGGAATATAGTGCGAAAAAGCTGTTTGTTAAAAGTGACGTTATAATTGGTAGATTAAGCCTCTCAGAAAAAAATGAAACACACCAAAAATCAGAATGTGCTTATCATATTGATATAAACAAATAAAGTCTGATGACACAAAGTGCGTAGAGAATGAACATATTTTAAACCCAGCACTTCTAAATACTATTCTTGTCATAAACGGTTATTTACCCAAGACGCATTGTTCTCCGAAGGAAAGAATGTTGACCCATTGTAAGAAACAAAAATTGTCCTCAACCGTGATCCCTTGGTTTGATTCCAAGCTTGATATATAGCAGCTTTTGGAATTGATATACCAAAATTATGTATGTTCTGAACATCTTCATCATCTTCATCTTGCAATAACTCAGGAGTGTACCACAAACTTTCCACATTTGACTGGTTAGTTTGTTCTGTAACCTTGAAAAATGTCCCACAAAGCCATATAAATTTGCAACGTTTTCTCAATAGCTGTAACAAAATTACAAATGCAAATAAAACAATTCGATTCGTTGTTTAGGTGTGTCTATGTTCCAAACAACAATGCATCTTTCAAATACGAAACGTTTTCTTATTTTTTTCATCGAAAGCAATTTGAAGTCAAATATAAATTGTATGATAGTACAAATAAACATTGTGGATCTGAAACTTAGACTCACAGAAGTTGCGTATCTCTAAATGATTTGAGGTTTCTCATTTTCCACAGTTAATTATTTCAAGGACAGAGAAGTTGAATTGGCTGAAAACTAAAAAAGCAGTCCGCGCTTCTGCAAGCCAATTTTTATCAATCTCATGGACAGATTAGAAAATTTCTGTTTGGGGATGGCTGCAATGCATTATACTTTCCTTTCTTTCTCTAAAAATTTCCGCTGGTGAACTACATCAGTTTACACAATATCATGTTTTTACAGTTCACAAAGTTTATACAAAAATTTTCATTGGTGAAACATCAGTTCACACAGTATGGCTGCTCATCATGGGTTGTGTTTTTAGATATTTCAAAGGATTTTGACAAAAGTTATTCACCTCGCTCTTTTCAAATTGCGCCGGCTTGGTGTCATTGGCTCTCTTCCCAACTGCATACGGTCATATTCATCAGTGCATCTGGGGGAACTTTCGTTCTGATCTACTACATGCTAACTGTGGCGTGCCTCAAGGTTCCTTGTGTTTTCAACGCACGCTAATTAAACATGACCGTATTGAAAAGTAAGCTGAAAAATTCAACTGTTTAAAACAATAGTAAAAATGCATGACAGCTCGCAGCCGCACTCCCAGCGAAACCACAGCACAAAACAACTAGTGATTGCCACATAATGCAGTGGTGTCGCCGCACGGCGAGGCAATCAGTACAGAAGTTTTAAATCAAAGATATCTTGCAATGCGAAGTGTTAAAGAAAGAGCAAGCAAAACAGCATTCACTTCCACCAAAAACTTAATGCAGTGCTTCGATACGAAAGTCAGTCTGGGGGGCGCGGCGTTCGCGACCAAAGTCGAAGAGCCGTAGCTTGGTAAGAGGACGATTCAGGTTGCGGGTTAGATGCGATAGTGGCATCATAATCATTCGCATCATGCACATCAGTATCATCGACATTAGCATCACTGACTGCCTTGTGCTTGTGCACTTGAAGACGTGTAAGAAGCATCTATTTTAGGTCAACAGCTTTTTCCCATTTAATAGCTTTGCGACCAACATATAGCCTTTCGGAAGGGGAACACTTGCGGTATTTGGACCCATGTCTCTCAACGTAACTGTACTTTCTCAAACGCTCTGCATACGAACATCGGTGTAACTTGGAGTGGCATTGACGAGTTATACTTCACCGACAATCGGTTCATATTTGCTTGAATGCACATGCCGTTTTAACAACACTTGTGAAAGGTTAAGCAGCCAGAAAGGAACAGAAGAACCATGATCGGAATGGCATTAAAAGTTAAAGAAAACATCATAAGGGGTTGCATTGGTTGCAGCGCACAGCAAAGAAGGTATAGAACAGGGGTTTCTCAAACAGGGCTCTCGGCCCGCATCGGGGGCGACGGAGCGGTTCTCTGGGGGCCACGATCAGAGGCCTTCACTAGGTAGCTTTGCCGTGATATTGCATAACCCAAGTGTCACGACATATTAAGTATTCGCCAGTTAAACTTAGGAGGGGCTCATGAAAGTTTGAGAACCACTGGTATAGATTTTAAAGCTTCGGGTAAAACTTTCTCCCAAAGAAAAAGAGGCAGTTTTGTTCACTTCAAAAATCCAGTTTCACTGCGGACCAAACAACTTCATTATATTTTTCAAACTAGCCATTTTATTGGGGATTTTAAATAGACGTTTGACTGGCAAGAATGCGCAAACTACTCATGTGAGATTCTTCGCAATTGCGTGATGCCAACAGACTTAAGTGACGCAGGGATGGCACAAGGCAACGTCAACGTGAATGTCATACAATGCAGAGCTTGACAGTCTGGCGCAACATATACCCTAAGTAAGATATCGGGCACGAGAACTTCGGTGACGTCGGTAACACCAGCGTGGGGGTAGATTTTATAGGTTACCTGTTTGTACCACCAGCGTGGATAACGATGTGGAAAGGCGTCTGGTTGTACCTCCAGCGTAGGGATAGTGGTAAGTAGGCTGCTTGTTTGTACCACCAGCGTGGGGAATAACAAGTTTATNAGAACGTCGATCTTTTCGCATTAGGCCATTAGTTGGTTTGTTTGCTAAGAATTGCCCTAAATGGAGTTACACACTGCGTTTTGNGTCATAATGACACATACGCGCAAACATCGTCCTGCCCAAGAAGACAGATTCTCCCTGCCTGTTACCTTTGATGTCGAATATAATATTTCAGAAAAGTTAGCTACTGCAGTATTGGCCGTAATTGGAATGTATTTTTAGGTGTAGTCGTTACGATTGTTTTTTATTTTAGAGTTCAGCTTAATTTTTTTGGCATGCTTACAGTCGAATTTGACATGTTGCAACCAAACGACGTTTGCAATGCTGGTTTCGCCATAGTTTTGCTGTATCATTATCAGAACTTCTACACTGATTTCAAAAATCGTGCGTAGCGAGCTTCACACCAAACAACTTCCATGAAGCTCACTCCGTACGCAATTGCTTGCTGCAAAACATGAATGGGAATCCATGTGCTGCTGGAAGTAACACAGTAGGTTATTTTAAGTGAGACTTTATATGGTGATTTGGGTCCTAATTCACTGCGTCAATGCTATGTGTGATGCGAGAGTGCTTTCGATTCGTAGAAGCGTTTTGACACCAAGGAATAATTTTTTCCATGCAATAATGGCGTTTTGTAGCCCTTTCTTTGAACTTTTTCCTTGTCGTGTCCAGCACAAATTTTGCACAGTTTTTATTGCTTAGCTAATGGACAAAAGCTAAGCATGTTTGTGAAGTAATTTTCACTACTGCGCAATGAAAGTGAAGTTTAGGCGAGAATTTATTCCAACGAAAGCTCCATATTGGTAAAACTCACTGGAAAAGACATTTTCCGGAAATTATTTGCGAGTAAACCAAAAACAAGTAAGAAACCGGTAGGTTGTGGAAGCAGTCGACTGGTTAGAGCCGAGACCATACAGCAAGAATTACATGGATTTAATGGGANGATTACTATCTTCACGAACCTACAATGCATTTATTCGCACTGGAAACGTCACAAAATTTAGAAAAATATTTTTTCGCACTCTNCAACTTTTTNCTTTGATTCTTTTTGCGTTTTGAAAACAACCCTTTTCCCTGTCAGCGAAATTCATTGATTAGGTCGCAAAAGCTTGAACTACGAAACAACTGTGCCCTGCAGTACACACAGGAAAGATGGTTGATTCGTCGTTTACTTCACACCTCGCTATTCATTTATTGCAATTTGGCGGAGATGAATCCAGTTGATATGAAACATGCAGCATGCTGGTTTCATTTGCATCTGTTGTTTTTAAGTTGATATTTCCAGCAGGACTTTCTATGACATATGCTGAGGCACAACTGCCGCTGTTGCAGACCTTTTTCATGCCAAGGTACGTGCTCATGAACCGATGTAACCGTAGTGTTCTCGTTTAGCTTGGACACAAATCGTGCACCCAGATGAACTTCTGTCTCAGCAAAATTGCGTTGATTAAAAACACCTTTACATTTGACTGATGTTGTGTATTTGGAGATGAAAGCTTTTAAATTAGGGGTGACATGATTTTACTACCCACACAATTTACTGCTTTCGCAAATTCAATCATGACGTAAACACCTACGTGACGCAAACCCCCACAAAAACTACACATCGCTCTGCACAAAACAGCAACTGATGAACGTCACTTACCGGCAAAGAAGCCCAGCTTTAGAATGCGATACCATAAGAAGCTATAGACAGGCGTTAAGTTGGTATAATGTTTGGACTGCGTCGTCTTTCAGTTTTGATTAGTTGCTTTCATTTCATAGACAACTTGCAACACGATGCATGATACCTGCGCCGCCCACGCTGGTGTTACGAAACGGACAACCTACTTATCAACTCTATCTCCACACCGATGGTACAAACAGACGCCTATACCTACTCTACACCCACCCTATAAGTGGCGTCAAGAGGTAACTTACTTATCAAATCTCCCCAGCGTACTGTCGCCGTCGAACTCTACTTTCGGGCGCAGTGTTATACTTTTCCGCCCTCTACAAGATCTCACACTTGTACTGCAAACGTTCCATTCTCTAACACAGAGTTGTTCCGTTCTTTATATTGTCTCAATTTTTCTTACAGCACTGTACGGACCTTCGTTAGGTAATGAGCCTGAAGCCGTTCCATAAGCGAATGAGTCCACTTCCGAATAGTGTCAATGATAGCAGTCGTTTCCTTTTCGATACTTGACAGGTTCAAATCTCTTTTTGAGGGATCTCGCATAAAAAGGAAGAGGCCTGTCTGTGGCAGGCTGTCACTTTGAGTCAACGTCGCAAACACCGCAATATTTGATACGGCGGTTTGAACAACAAAAGGAATATCTTCGTTTACAACGCTGTGCGATATTTCAGCAAGTTTTCTGTTTAGATGTTAAGTTGGGTAAACTTGTTGATAGTTTGGCTGTAATAGCTTATTATGTACTTTTTGTGACTCTCCTGAGCTACTACCAGAAGCTGCGCACGCCAAGGAGAATTATTCGCATCAAGGAGGCCTTCGTCAAAAAGACGCTTTGCTTCCACAGAAATGAAATATATTTCATTATTTGAATACCTTCTTTCCTTAATGGCAATAGGATGGCAGTCGTTGCTTTGGTGTTCAAACAGCCGGACTAGAGCAGCTGTGATACCTGCTTTTAACACATTAAGGTTCGCAGTGGAACTTCATTCACCAAAATTAATGACCTAGAATGACATCAGTCAGAAGATATTTTAGTACTGCTAGACGCATATTGCCATATACTTCTACACGAATTTCAACAGCTAACTCATATGCAAGAGTTAATCCGGTGTCCGCAAGAGCATTAGATTTGACACCATTTACAGACACAGATATATTCAACTTGGAATATGAATTTCTCAGGCAATCGTTTTGTATTTCCATAAGCTCAGTAGCAGAGCACTTGTTCTTGGGCAGCAAGGCAAACTTGTAAAAATGGCCATTTTTGGCACCTAAAACAATGCATTTCGTGAGCAGGACATTGGTTGCGTGGGTGACGTTCATACTACAGTGAGCACATTTTCTCTCTAGAGAATTGCGACATAATCAACGTCTCGTCATTGTTGTTTTCCTCAGTTGAGGACACCGCTGCATTTTGATTGAATAAAGAACATTGAGGAGCGGAAGCGCTAAACAGTTCAGCGCTGCTGTCCCCGGCTTCCAGGGACCGAGATTTATAGAACCATTGTCTAGCGAGAGATTATTATTGCCTCCCACAGACTTGGAAGATGAAGCTCAGCACTACAAAGACGGCGTCGGCTGCCTTCCACCTCAACAACAAGGAAACTAAACGTGACCTCAAAGTCAAATACAACAACGAAACCCTGCCCTTCTGCTCCGAGCCCAAATACCTCGGAGTAACGTTGGACAGGTCGCTCACG
>JGI24022J15233_10001410_pt1 | contig 19959 bp, 9 predicted proteins | sample Ectturendosymbi2_FD_15233 | JGI IMG/M metagenome (IMG submission 15233) | reverse complement strand
CCATTTCACGTTTGGTTTCCCGGTTGCTGCATACATCCAATACTGTATTTTAAAAATGTGACCCCCCCTTCTGGTTTTTGGCCCCCCTTTTTGGTTTTTGGTCCCCCCTGCTGCTAAATCCTGGCGACGGGCCTGGATACTAGTTGTTGAATTTCTCAGCAGAAGCTCAACACGTGGTTGTCAATTATTTCATCCAGTAGTTGATTCTGGATCAGATACTTACCAAGCTTTATGAATGTGTAAATTTTACCCGTTCAGTCTACGATTGGTTTGGAAAGACGTCAACCAAGCTTAAATGCAGACGACTTTCCAACCAATTGCAGTTCACACCCCGTTTGTTTGTAATAATGGCAAAATAATGGCAATTGCGTTTGTTTGTAATAATGTCAAAATAATGACAATTGCAAATTATTTTAACGTTGGTTCCTTCCGTGAGCGCAACGCTTGCTCCGGCACAGCAAGAATGACGTTGCTGCACGAAACGGTATGAAACAATTGCGTTCTTTCCGCACAGAACGGATCGATACGGTGCTCCGCGCAATTGAACGGATGAAGCGTAGAGCCGGCAAATTCCATGTACCGGATCGTCTTGGCAGTGCAAAGGTATCACCGCTGAGGAGGGACAGCAGAAAGTTGAGCATGGTAGACCCGAAGAAGCTAACCATTTCGCCAACGCGAGTCAACCCTTCCCGCCCTGCAGCTGGCTTGGCGAAAAGTGCGAAATAACATTTGCACTGAGCAGAAGGCAGCTTTTGTCAGACGTTTATGTTTCGGGCACTGAAAAGTAACTTTTTAAAGCCGGCTGCGGGGACAGTTAAGATATGCAAAAGCGTTTCGCTCTCAGTTAATGCATAAGCTGGTGACGACCAGTGTAGCGTAAAATATCAGATGATTTTGAGAAGCGTTTATTGTTGTACAAAACATTGAACGTGGGTTGATGTAAAAACGTAGATACATGAACAATAAGACCGAGCTTTCGTCTTTAGTTTGTGAATCACTTTGACAGTTTAAAGTCAAGCAACCCAGAGGCTGCAAAAACAAAATCATGAAAACAGGTAGTTGCAAAAAACAATATATTTAATATTCGCGCAGATAAACACATGACGAAACGCTTTAAACGCCCATGTCTGTAGCTATATGCTACACTTTATTTCAGTTTGAGTTTATTTCGATGCACGATACTTACAATTACATTTATAAGTTGTGCTTCGAATTTAAATTTTACACGCTTCCTTTTGATGTTTCTTTGTTTTCCGAATAAACTCAGTGTTAAGCGAATGGGGATTGCTAGCAAAAAAGTCGTTTTGGTCAATTTGACCTGATAGAGCAGGAAATTATTTGTGTTGCAGAAAGCTGCAAAATGAATTTTTTACAGTATTTGCGAAACATTTCTTGCAGGTGGCAATAAGTTTGCAACAAAGCAACTCGAATGCGTCTTCGGTTTTGGAATCGAGTCGTTTCACTTGTGCTCAGGCCCGTAGCCACGGGGAGAATTCGAGGGTAGGGCCCCCCCAATGTTTCTGTGTCACCCAAACTTTATTATGCCTAGAAAATTTTGTTTTAAACATATAATAAAACAAAAATCTTTCCCCCTAAAATGTATTTTCCCCCTAAACCTTAAAACCTGGCTACGGGTCTGCATGGTTGTGTTCAGACGAGTTCATGTTACGAAACGTTGAAATCGTGGATGTATGGTATGAATCGTTTGAAACAAAGTTGAACCGATAAACAAACGCAGTGAGGTTTCGAATCAAAACGAATGTATTAAAAAATTCCTAATAATCGTGGTCTCCGGCATTGGCGGCGTGTTCGCGCCGTCTATAGTAAATATACGTCTTGTATGTGGCGAAGACGAACAAAGCGACGATCGATAGGGTCCAGATGGTGACGCCGATAACGAACAAAATCGTAATGGAGCTGGAAAGCTTTTCTTTTTTTTCAAAATCCGAAGTTCGCTCGAACAAGCCAAACCTGAAACAACACGTCCGTTTTCACTTTTGTATGGCGTCTGAGTAAATCTTATTCATAACGTTTCTTAGATGAAATAAGCACCGTACCCACTCCTATGCGTGTTGCAGGACTTGTTTATTTGATTTTTTTAAGTTTGTGTCTTTATCTGAGTATCTTAATTTCGTTGAGAAATCCTCCCATAAGCCCGATCAATCTTAGCAACTTATGTACTGGTATTTACGATTGTTTGTTACCACAATAAAAATAAATGACAGCTTTTGAAGCTGACGTAACGAGCGTATTAGGCTCTTACTCTAAACTAAAGTAACTTTGACAGCATTTTCGGTGTTGAAATAATCGTATGGGATTTGTGCATCAAAATACTTAAAGGTTCACTCACAGCATAAGTCAACTAGCCTACTGTTTCTTTATAATGCGGAACCCACCTCAGCATTCCAAGCGCTGGCGTCAACAAAAGAAGTGCTGATGTAGACAGGCAAAGCACTAATGTCCCGAGTGACACCAGAAAACGACCGCATTCCCACCATATTGACGCATGGCCTCGATTTTTCTGCAGTACCCTGTTTGCCACCTGAGAACAGGGTACATGACGGCGCTTGTGTCTTTACGTCTATAGCGCTGAAACTTTTGTATAAAGTCGAGCATCTGTAAGATGTCTAAATGTCATTTTCAGAGAAAGCGCAGCTATGTTCAGGACAGCATTCTGCGCACAATGTACCATCGTTAATGCTCCACACAAAGCTGCAACCAGCCGGAAATTTCGGAGCAACCAAACTCACTTTAAAGCTATGGTTTATGTCTTGTTCACCTAGAACAGAATTACTGATAGGTGCAAGATATATTTGCACACATATTCCAATATTTGTACATTAGGTTGCGTCACCAACAATTAGGGTGTTGAAACTCCTGCACTGCCAAATTATGAACTTGCAAGTAAATCAAGAACGTAAAGAAATTCGCGATTACATTATTGATAATCAAAACTAATCAACCTCAGCAGTCCCGTCGCCACGGGTGGGCTTTGGTGGACTAAGGCCTCCAAACAATGCTCCAAGTCCCCACAAATTGAAACATGAAACACTCTAAATCAGTGGAGTTTTGTCAATTTGTACAACGCCAAGCCCTCCTGTTGAAGACTTTCTGGCGACGGTTATGACCTTAAATACCCGGTTGGCAAGCAAAAATTCAGCCAATTTAGATTGATACAACGCTCACTATTCTGAGCAGCGTGATTTTCGTCCGAGACTGGAGGATTCGGTTCAACTCTAAACAATCTGCTGGAAGCCAGCTACACGCGATGCTTTTCGAATATAGCGCACGGCTGGTAAGCGCAGCAGGAGCACGCCCTAAAAAGAAATTACAACTACCAAACTTGCCTATTCTATGAAAGCTGCGCTATACTACAGTGCTTTAATAACTGCTCAGAAGTAGATATCACTACATTTTTGTGGTGCGCTGTGGCAGAATGGCTGGTTCAGATTTCGTAAGTGTTTTGTACCTGATGTTGCAGGTGCTTTCCATCACCACCAGATTATTTCTACGGAATGCGACGTAATACTCTTTCTTGTCTTGTGCTGTGTACTCAACTTAACCGTGGATTATGCAGTTTCAGTATTTTCTTCTGAACTAAGTTTTGTGGTGGCCTTAAACTACGTCTGGAAAGCATTGCGTTGCTTCAAACATTTTGTCAAAACAGGATTCTATTCGTCACCAGTCGTTTCACGAGCCACAGATAAACGTACGACCTATCGAGAAAACTCTAAGGTATTTGCAACATATCTGTTGCAACTTATCAGTGAAATGTTTGTGCACCTCAAATATTTCAGCAAAACGCAAACGCTATGTCTGTGGAAAGTGAGGGGACCGCACCAGGCCCCCACGGTCTTGGTCGCGATGTAATCCATGCACTCCATAATATTGCTTCTATTAACAAAGAATAGGATGCATGGATTAGACCTATTTATACAGTTTGTAAGACAAAGAAAGTGATGACAGCAATGGGTGCATAGTCAAATGCTATGCCTGCCGCACATGAAACTAAAGCATTAAGACCATGTGACGTTCACTGCAACAGCTAAAATTATTTGATCCAAATCTAAAATTTGATAACTAAAAAACTGTTCGGAGGTACTTGACTGGGTAAACTCTAAGCTGCTTTTTGTCAGTTACTTGGAGTTTTGCTGCTATCGGCCGTAGTAGTATTTTATGCCAATGAACTCAAATGTAAGCAGTCAAACGATGACAGTTTAAGAAGCGGCGGAACTTGTGACTTGAGATCAGGGTTCTTCTGGGATTGTTGCCAGCAAATAGAAGGCGTTACAAGCGGCGAAGCAGTTGGCAAAAATCACTCTACTTGAGCCCTATCTTTCCTACCAATCCCGAATTGCGTTGTGAAATTTGTGGCTTGTGAATGCCTATGTTGGTGAAGTAACAGCATTTTTGAAAAAAAATTCAGTTCGCAAATTTTATACGATGATATTTTTATTCGACGTATGATCGCCAGTGAAGCTCTACATTGACAACCTATTTAATGTTGTTTGCTTCTTTTCAAAAAACACCGCGCTAAGAAGCAAAAGATAAACATATTTAGCTTGAACAACAACTGTCCGCTTTTAGAATTGCAGCAGTTTACACCCAAAAATGAGTGAGAATGGCGTAAAAAGTAGTCAATGAGGGAAATCCTTGATTGAAATCTGACATTGAATCATTGTTGAACATTATTTTTGTCAAATTTCATAGTGTTGTTTACAACTTTCGTAGGCTGAGGACAGTAGCTTGGTTTCCCCCCAAGCTCCGCACTATAGCTCGACCGTTAAGGCTTTTTTGGTACGATATCGATATTTTTCACTGCCGAAAACCAATTCCGATCGTTTTGCATTACTCAAACCAATGTTAAAAGACAATATAATGCATATTAAGCTAGCCCACAAGAAACTGGAAATGGCTGACAATTTCAGAAATACATGGAATTGTAAGCATTTTTGCAAAATATTGATTTAATGATCAAGATTTAGCAAGTTATCATTCAGGAAGACAGTTTTCCAGCATTGCCTCCTTGCAATAAATATCTTATCCATCCATCATAAATAATCCCAGCAATGCTGGTTTAAAACACGAACTTCCGAACACTCCGTGCAAAACATTAGCGTATAGTGACTTTCCTGAGCAGATATTGCCGATATATATAGGCGGAATTTTGCCGATATGTTGCATCGGCATGCTGGTGTATCAGTCGAGCTCTACATCCCCACGATGTTTTTTAAAACTACCCTGGATAGTTTTCTATTGAATCAGCTTCAAGGAGACCTCCAATGCAACGAGCTATAGGTTCGCGAAAGAATATGTTATGTTTTTACGTACATTTTGATTAATTTTTACGAAAAAAAGTTCATGAAAGGTTTAACAATACCTTACACGAAACATTATTCGACTGTCGGAATATTAGTTACTTTGCTTAGCATTTGGAAAAATTTGCCTGGACTTTTTGTGTCGAAAAGCACTACCACATTATCAAATACAAGATCCTGTATTGATACAAGAACCCGTGCGTTTTGAGTCTCATTTCCAGGCAAGCGTATTTAGATGAAGCACTTTTATATGGCTGTTTAGAGTGTTTGATAACTTTTTCAGATGGGTGATTCCGCTTGGTTCCCCAGTGTAGTTTGTTCAATATACTGTATCTTCAATTGTTTATGACATTAAAACGACGTCCTAGCGAACAGCATTTCATTTTGTTTTTTTAATGAAAAGATTGCAAGCATTTTTATAGAGTGTACTGTGCAAATTAACTTGGATTTCAATAGGCTTATTACAACAGTGGTGGAAGTGGATAGTTCTAATATTGGCTGTTCACAATTCTATGATTATTATCTGAAACAACAAGCGCCTCATATTTCTGCTCATGTTTTTTCGACGCTCTTCCTGTTGCGGGCTCTCGCTTGCTGCTGAACGTTTATCTGTCTGTTAATGTTTTCACAAGAATTGTCGTATGCCGCAATTAAGTTATTATTTTTCTGCAATGACGACTGATTGCCTGATTCCTCATTAAACGATACGTTTTAGTTGGTTTCACCAAACGCCATTTCAATGTTCTGTTTCCCATTCGTTCACACAAACTGCTTTCCATGATTTACCTTCTTGAAAGTTAAATTACGAATGTCTATGTCGTAAACGTAGTTATAAATCATTATGTAACACTGTTTTCCAACGCACAGAAAACTCACACCAAACGCAGTTTTACCAAAAACAACATCACTCCACCAGTGAGCCCATCGATTGCTTTCGTAGTCAGTGAAACCAGGAGCATGACGTTGGCAACGTCACCCATCCAGTATTCATCCTGAATACTCGAACAGTCATTATCTACTGCACATCGCCAACATCTAAAAATAAATCAAAATAAACTGACAAAGTTTAGTTAAAAAAAAAATTCATTGCTATACATATTTTGACATAAGACAAAGTTTTTTTGCTTCATTACGCCATTTTTGTCCATTTTGTAGCAGCGGATGACTTCCACGGAAAATTGACTTTGCGCCTAGTTTCCGGGAGCGCAAGGAGATACACATGTCTCGGGTGCAGCATTTGGGGTGTTCAAAAATTGATCTTTAATCCGGCAGACGCACACACGCGTGACGCACGCCACTGAACGATGTCCGACTTTACCCCACGTCAGCTCGTCTATGTACATTAGGCTGCAACCAAAACTATCTGTGGAAGACGAAGCGAAATCTAGTCATGTAAGGGAAGGTTACACACTATATATTTCAGGTACGTGGTGATTTTGGGCGTCAGCCAGCACCAGTAACTGTTACATAAATTCCACCAGCTAAACAACTGCGTGTGATGCACCACCCAAGAACATGGAAGTGACTGCCAGTAAAATTATTTCCAGCCCTTATGAACTCCATCTGGCTACCTATCTAGAATATAAAATTTTTGATAAAGGATAGCCACGCACTTCTATTGCAAACCCAATTCTGTTCGGAAAATCTGCTAAACGAAATTACCGCAAGCTGTTTACAGATGAAATACATTCTTAAGCGTAAACAAGGCAATCACTCGGAGGTTAAGAAACTGCATTCCGTAAACAAATTCAGCATTGGTGTTTTTTTAGTTTCTGGTAAACTTATTAACGTGAGACTTGCAGTTGAGACCATGAGAGCAAAAGTTCAACTGTAGAGCCCAGAATGTTAGATTCTATGTTTCCCTTTTGCAAACATCGTTTTAGGTGACTCACTCAAATCCAAGTTTTCCAACGTGGTACGACGCTATATGGACACTGAGTGCTCCAGTGATCAGTTGTAGCGGCATATAAACGGCATTCATGAAGTAGGCAGAAAGGAAATCATCGTGTCCTGTGGTGAGGACAACGAACCTGAAGTTTAATACACTTAATTGTGGAGCTCTGATGAAAAAGGCAAACAAATAAATATCATACTAGCAATAACGAAGCAATGAAGATGATGATGAAATAACTAAGGAACAAGAAATTGTTTTTTTATCTTCTAGCTTAACGAGACCATGCTCATCGTTGAATTTCGGTAAGTTATTGCAGTATAGTGACGAAATTCAGCCAAAAACGCAGCTTTGTCTGGTGGTACTGGACACACAACAAAAACCGAATCTATCCAGACACACAGATACCAATGCAGTTTGTTTTCGACAGATTAATGGTAAGGAGAAAAATCATTATAACGACGACTTGGATTGATGTGGCTGTTGTTAGCTACGTTGGACAAGCATGTTAATGGAGCGCTTTAAATGTTCCGAAGAACTATTCACTGGGTCGGTATAACAACTTTAACTGAATGGAGTTGTAAAGAATTGGTGGTCAATGCCAAATAAAAGGTCAAAGTTTCTGTACCAAAACCAACGTACAGCCATATAACATTTGCCATTGGCAGTCTAACCTAAAAAGCCTGGTAAAAAAGACTTGATCACTAGCGATTCAGTTTTACCTCCAAAAAATATTTGAAAACATTTGCAGAAAAAAATGACACGAACCTTGTAATCATGCAAATCAGCAGACAAGGGATCGAACCAATCATAAACACAGGTTCAAAGACTTTAGTGATCACGTGGTGGTTGTCGTGCAATTGCTTTCGTGCCTGATTGCTCATCATGAATAGTAACACATCGTCTCTTTCTTCACAGCCTTTGCCGACAAACGATTGTAGCATGTTTTGCACTGGCGCAGTAAAAATAAAAGCGAATGGTCTTTACAGCTCACTGCTCCTCTCTACACAAACCAGTGCCAACAACACTTATCTTTCTTTTTATTTTGGATTGATATATGTGTAGCTTTGACAAATGGCCGTAAAGATTAACATCACAAGTAATTGAGACAAAATCTCTTGCTTTTTGTGCAAGTGGCAGGTTTACTTGTAGCTTATTCCCGAAAGAGAAAAGACAATTCTGTCTCAGGTCGTAAATCCTCTCTGGCGAACATAATACGGCTTGCTTCAAAAGCAAACTTTTGGATTTTACGATCATATTTGTTTTTCTTTTGTCTTTTTAGGGCCTGTAGCTTCAAAACGTTTCGAAAACATTGCAGTAGCAAAATGCAGACGCACATTGATGATTAAATATTAAGCAAAAAGTAATGCAAAACAGAATTGAATTGTTTGAAAAGTGTTTTTGTGTTTGAAGGAACGAGAGGAAGTTGTTTCCGAAACTTCTAAAAAACAGCAAGCGAACTTGTACGGATCTTTTTTCGATCACTGCTATAGCAAGCAACTCGGAACACACTTGCTTTTCACTGGGAGATTAAAACTTATGGTTGCAGTTTTCTGCTGTCGCAAAAGTGGGATAGGAAGGTTTCGGCTTAAATGTTGTACGCTCCAACTTACACTGAAGCTGTACTGTGGCGCTCTCTGTTGTACGCAGACAGCAAGACAAGAGACGAAACATACGGGAAACTTTCTGAAGTTTTATGAGCAGCGAGTCTTTTTAAAGAAGGAATGTCAAGAAGGCCATGCAGTGCTCTGTCTTTCCGCTTTGACACCCACCATCGGAAGTTGCCCAATTTTTGAGGTCTTTGAAGTTATTTTAGGTAATTCAAGGCAATTGAATTTTTCTTTTGCAAAACACCACGCTGTGCTTTTAAAAGACGTTCCGATATTGATGCTCCGCAGGTGCAATCTTATATGTACCCGCAAGGCTCCTTGAAGCTGCTTCAATGAAGTTTTGTCAGTTGTGAGATGGTTCCGAGTTCTCAGTGAGTGCAAATGGTCAAAATCTTTTTTTACGCGACGCCTGCTTTTCGCAGTCGGAACCGCCGTTCAGCTGTTATAGTCAGATAGAACGATGTAATCACTGCAGATTCTAGTAATGAATGTTGCGATTGAGCAATTTAGGCAAAGCGGTCTGCCACGAAAGAAATTTAGTATAGGATTAGGAAAGAGAGCGGATGGTTGAAATCAAGCAACATATTGTTTCTCACATGTAATGGAATGCCACTTTTTAAGGCGATTTTAAATGACCCAGCGGATAAGCAAGTGAACACATTGTTTTTAAGAAAACACTCGTACAATTTTTTGTCAAGATTAAGCGCCAGTCTTTCAAGGTACTGATCTTGTCAAAAAAACGAATGTGAAATGTTCTGCACTTACTTGGAGTGGAATTCTTCGTGGTTACTGCCGCAGTCATTGAAAAAGGTTTCGACGTGCTCGTATTAAGCATTTGGTCTTCATCTACCGCTTGTTTTGGGATGGCGTAAGTAAACGGTGAAACTTCTCTTTTGCCATGGCGGTGACGCAAACCACTCGGAGCTCTGTGCTTAGAATGCCTGATGGCTGACAGTTCCTTTGCTCTAGCAAAAGCATTCTCTGTTTTCTTTGAGTTTAATACATATTGTCTGAAAACTGGATTGGTCGCAGTCAAATTCTCCACGATTATTTTGGCCTTTTCCAGAAAGGCCGCCGTCTCTTCGTGAGGATGTCGGCCCAATAAATAAAAAGCCACGTCCGTAGAAAATGTCAGTAAGGGAATTACGATGCAAATCAACACCACTGTGATACTGAAGAGCCAAGCCAAAGGTGAGTGACACCTTTTTGGGGACAAGCGGCAAATGAAGTTGTCCGTTATGTGCAACACTGTGAAATAAGGAAATGAAAGACCACTTTACTCAATAACAACTCGATTGCAGCACCACGTGGTTTATTCTTCGAGACAACTCTTTACTAATAGCAAATAAATTGCAGCACTTCACTCATTAACAACTAGCTTGCATCTCTATTTAGGGGCTTCTCCCAACTCCGAGGATTGCAATCGTGAATTACGACAGATGGAAGAGTTGTCTCGAAGAGTATATAAAGCATTTTAAAAGGTTCGGTCAAATGCTTTTTAAGATTTAGAAAATTGTTTCGTCGCCTTGCAATTGCAAAACAGTAGCACTTTTTTATGAAGCCTGATACCAAATCGAGTTGCACAAGTGTTTCTCGCACTTCGTCATTAAGTTTACAGGTACTTACGTACAGGGGCCCGACATGGGGGAGGGCAATGCCCCGGGGCGGCACTTTTCGGGGGGGCGGCACTTTTGGTGAAAAGAAGGAATAGCAAATGGTCTTTCACGAATGAACCTGAAGTCAGATTTAGGTTTATGTTTTACATTTTGGTTAAGGTTGGACCTACCATACGTCCCGGGTTTGCCGAGACTGTCCCCGTTTAAACGTCTGTCCCGGTTAGCAAAATGTCCCGGAATTTCACTTCAACCAGTGGCTTACTTTACTACCTTAATTAATTAACTTGTGTTAGCGTGATATGGACCTTTGTGTCTAAAATAAACCATTAATAATAATAATAATAATACAGGAATTGCCATCTCTTTTTTGGGGGGCGGGGCGGCACTTTTTATTTGGGGGTGCGGCACTTTCCGACTCGCCCCGGGGCGGCACTTCCCCATGTCGGGGCCCTGGTGACAGCTGATAGGCATAAGCAGTGTGGGTTTCGCAGAAGGTTTGACTCTTTTGTTCAGCGGTACACTTAGCATTTGTAGTCCTAGAAAAGTCATTTCAACAACAAAAGCTTACAAAAGGTGATGCTCTCATTATGATAAATTAGAGGCGATAAACATTTAGTCTGAAAACCTAACGCAAGGGCAAACGATATGCTCAGTTATGACGGTGGTGAAGGCTTTTATTAAAAGGGCGTTAGCCTAAATAGTTGCGCAACTTTGCAATGTACTGAACAAAGTTGTTCAGTGCGGTTACTTAAACGTTGTAATCCCCAGGGTTGCGTAGTCGGGGGTAAAATGTCCGACACCGACTCCTATACCTTACAAAATTTTCCGACTCCGACCTTTCCAAAATTTCCGACGCAGGTTCCCGACTCCCCATAACGTGAATGAAGTTTGACTGTCAACAATTTTCTAGCAACTACTAATCAATGGAAATCGTGGTACACAGCAAGAATTCTCTGCTTCAATAAGAGTTTCAAAAGAAATTGTATCATTTCAACAGGCACGAGTTAGGATTCCTAACTTTGAAGTGCGATGTAAAAAATAATTCAATTGGACTTCCGGAGTCGGATAAAAAATCCGAGTCCGACTCCTAGTGTTCCTAGGAATCCACTCCACTCAAAATCCTCCAACTCCTTGTGACTCCGACTCTTCAACCACTGCTGAGCAATAAAAAGACGGGAGTCTTACCTGGTAAGGTTTGGTTATACAGTTTTCGAAATAGACGCCTGCTGATAACGAACGAAGGCAAGAAATACCACTATGCATGCGTAATTGGAAGAAGCCCGACCCAACAGCTGGACCAAATTTGCAATGGAGGCTGCAATCCCGCACTTCACAATGGAAACTGCAATCCTGCACTTCTCAACCAGAACATATTTTACCTATTTTATCAAAGTGAGTCCTGCACCTTACGAAAGCCCCGTGCCAGTGGCGACAGAATTAACGTTTGAAGTCATTTATAAATAAGCCACTACTGAAACGTGAAGCGAGCAAGGAAACATTCCTTACGTTACTGAGATTAGATTATTTAATTTTTTATTATAGCCTATTATATGCAATATATGTATGTATATACAGAGATACTACACAAAATACAAACATACATAAACGTTTAGATTTGTAGTGTAGTGTCCCGCCAACACTTCTAATCCTTTGTGTTTTTTGTTTGATCCCATGGAATGAGTAAAAAGAAAATATGTGGGGTTCATAGATGCATATGTAAAGAAGGCAGAAAAAATTGGAAGAGTAATGATAGGAAAGGCGGCGAACAAGCAGAAAAAGCAAGACCCATAATCGAGAATGAAAAATAAGACTAATTTCAGTTTGTGAGTGTTTGATCCTCATATTCAGCATGCTTTATTATTCGTTTTACTTTTAAAAACACGAAATATAATCGTCGTTCGTTTTAAATTCTTGGAAGCAAATTTGAGGGGCGAAAAGGGCTGCATTTTATGGGCGGCACTTTGACTTGCTACATCACTGGTCTCGATGTAAAGCACTTGGAAGAATTGATATGGAGCGAGCCAATCAGTTCAATCAATGCGAACAATATTGGAAATCGCTTCTGGTTTCTGTTATGAAATGTACTGCTGAGCGAGGACTGGCGTTTAGGGGGCATGATGAAAACGTTGGATCGCCCAGAAACTTTTTTCAAGCAAATTTTCAAAAAAAGAAGATGCGATGTTTCTGATGACCAGTTTTGCAACGGTTTCACAAATCGCTAATCATTGTCAAATATCGAGTTGCTTTACAAAAATTTTACAGCTGAGTTAACATATGTGACGTCACGATACTACGTCATAATATTAATGATCAGTGGAAATACTAAGTATTTCATCGATAATCCTCTACCTAAACATTCTGTATTCCCACACGGGGCCTCTGCACCACGCCTGAGTTCCAGGTCCCCACAATCTAAATCCGGCGCTGAATCAAGTAAACGCGTCATACGTTTGAAACAATAGCGCAACACCAAGACCGGCAGGCTTACTATTTTGCGATAACCGTGCAGTTCTCAGCAGCACCGATCCTTTCTAACGAAATAATATTCAAAAACAATTTGTGGTGAATTCCAAGAAGTGACACATGCTGAGCATTTATTTTCCCTTATTTTTGCAGTTACTCGGCGTTGCCTGTTTGGCGATTGCTGTGGCCCAAGTGCTTGAGATTATTCTGATTAACCTACCTTGATGATCAAAACCGGGCTGTGAAGATATCGATTGCAAAGCTGCTTTATGTGACTCGCAGGAAGAAGCAATTACGATGCGAAGAAGCAGATTGTTTGAAACTGCATATTTTCCAAGACAGAAATGATTCAAAAACATGTAGAAGTACGGATAAGGAACATAATAAATCCGGAAAAGTATGCACTGAGAACAAAAGATAAGTGGTTGTATATCCATTGACAGTGGCCAGACAGGTATTAGTCAAAAACATGTTATGAAGCAGGTGGAACCTCAGAGCCAACCATTTGTGGAGATTGGTAAAACGTGAAAGTGGTGTGGTACTTACATGTCAGGGAAAAGCCGTAGTTGACTGCACTCAACAAACTGTAAGACATACCAGCACATTTCGTTGAGATGTACGTTACGCAGAAATCTGCAAATGTTTTGCAAACTAATTTACCGTTTGAACATTTGTGATAACTACGTGAAAGGTCGGACGAGAGGAAAGATGCAGGACGTGATTAGCATTTGGTACACGTTTGAATTGAATTGGTCGTCATTTTCTAATTTTCACTCTTACGTGACTTGATATCTTATTTTTATGTTCAGACCGGAAATGTGTTTCTATTCGACTTTCACATAGCGATTTGCTTTTGTCGTAAAATGCAACAACACATATTTATCTACCTTATTGCTGAAAAGTGTGAAAGTTAGCAGCATTTGTTTTGCATTGAGAAGCAAAAAATTGAAAAGCGAAAGGACGTTGCTTAATTGCCAATCGAGTAACGTGCGAGATTTTACTAATTTTGAAACCTAGGTTTGATTTCAATTCTGCAAAATGCGAAAGTATTTGGTGTATGATGGCGTTCTTGAAGCACTTGCGAAACTTGGAAAAATCATCTTGGAACCAATAAAATTCCGGAGCGATAGAAATCAAAACAGTGTTATTGGTTCCATCATTATGCACAAAATACAAAATCCGGAATAAGCTAAACCTTTCGGGCAACCGAAAGGTGAGCTGACGTCTGCTGGATAGATTCTCATGCCTCAACNAGAAAAAATGAGCACATTTTCAAAGAGCAAGCAAACCTAACACTTCATGAAATGCCANAAGTGGGTTAGTTAATATTTAAAAAATCTTCTCATGCAATGNCGGAAATAGATCAGTTAATATAAAAAATCACTTACCAAAAAAGGTAATCTGATCCTACTCTTATTTCATTAGATAAATGTTTGAAAATATTATAGTCAGTGGTGTATTTGGAAGAAAATGTCATGCCCCTTTTTGAAGGGAGAACGGCCTTCTCCTACTTCTGCACGTGACGCTAAATTAGTTACGTCTTTGCTGTAATTTTTGTGATTCCCAACAGAAAACTCCCATCTATATTTACCGTAAGATATCTTCGTTTCGAGAGATCGATGCCATATTTGTTGGCACTGTTGGCTATAACCTGAAGCCCATTGTATCTATTATTTGACAAATTGGATAAAGTAGAGCAATCGGAAAAAATTAAGAATATTTGTTAAAATACAGTCTGCTGCAACGTGCTTTTGCACATTTTCTTTTAAAAATATATTTTTTTGGAAAACATACACATCTTTTTCACAATACAAACCCTACAGACTTTGTTCACTTTGGTTGTGCAATGCGAAGCCTGTACCACTAGCCATCGGCTATCCATGTATATAAAGTAAAGTGCTGTCAAATGCTCGGGTAAAATACCATTGTACGAAATCTTTGACAATCAGTTTGCATTTGTGCAGTCACTTAGCACTCTGCTTTGCTTTTTGTGTACTAAATGTAAACATAAAAATGCAGCACACCAACATGTTGTCATCTCGCCATCAAATCCAATGGCTCTTCGATGAAGCAAAGAGTGGACTTGTGCATTTCAAACGTGAATCCTTTGAAAAAAGATTGATAGTTGGTTGCAACAGAAATGAAGTCATTTGTTGGCCCTAGTCATCAATTCTAAACCTCGAGTATACATCGACAGAGTTAGATCCGTGAAGACATGCTGCATGGTGCGTCCGTAAGAATAAAAAAGGGAAAGAAATTTTCCAAGTTCAGTACTTGAAGAACAACTCATTTTTTGGCGTTGTGTTTAAATTTACGCTATTTGTAATTTCAAAATGATTTAGATTTTTGATCTGTGTCAAATAATTCTGTTTTATTTACGTTCTCTTACTATGTTGTCGTGTTGCTGCTGGTACCTGCAGAAAATAAATGAATATATTAAAATAGGGAGCTCTAACCAATCACTGCAAATATAAATATTGAAAAGAAACGTTTAAGCAAAGCTATGCCGAATCGCAAGAAGATTTGTAACAGCTTTATGGCATGAATTCCTCGTCAGTACCTATTTGTATGCGTCTAGCTGTTAAGATTTCATCTGTCATTTTGTGGTATAACCGTATAGCCAAACAATGCTTCTGTTGAAGTAAAAAAAAGGTTTTTGACATTTTCTTACTTTTTCTGATTAAATTCTTCGAGAAATCATGGTTGATTTGTGCAGCTCTCTTTCACTGATTTTTCCTGCTTACTTTCCCTTTGGTTTACCTCTTTGAACATTTTATAAGGATAGCCTCAGCATTTCAGCAATTTTATTTTTGGCCGATGCATCCACGGTTATTTGTTTCTAATTGACAGTATGGCCTTGGGAAAAACTCTGTCGAAAGAGCAAATGATGTCTTTGACGTCTCTGCAGCAAGATTAGGCCTTGTTTGATGGATTGTTATCAATGAAAGGTCACAGGAATAAGTAAACTTTGCTATGCTCTTCCATCTGCAAAATACTACGATGCGTTTTACAGATAAATTCAACAGTTTTTCGATGAGGACAGGTCGATATTTAACTTTTTGGATGTGTGTGACTCACAAAACTTGCGCTCAAGAATAGTTTGAAGTAAGAAATTGCAATGGCACGCAAGAAGCATAATCTTTTCAACTAACCTGAAGAAGAGTAAACAAAAATACCTAAAACTGCCATTAATAATTTGTATGTTTATGTACCATATACTGATGTGCTTCCAACTGCCCACTTCATCGAAAGCCAAGCGCACGAATCATATATGTATACCAGCACAATTGGCAATAACAACATAAAAGCGATACAAAAGCGTGCATGCCGACGCTTCAGTCAGCAATACCTTCGATTCCTAGGGACGAGGATCGATTAAATTAGTGCTTTTCAACCTTTTTGACCTCGTTGCCCAATTTTACCAATAATTTATTTCAGGGCCCAGAATAAGATGCAACGGTAAAAAAAAGGCAAAGAGCACATGCAATTTACTTTTAATGCGAAACTTTAGCTTGCTTATTGGATATGATTCACATCAAGATTATGGTTTTGACTTTCAAATGCATACCTTCTTACGAAAAAATAATTCCTATTTGCATCAGCTAAAATTCGAATAGTTCAGCAAAAGTTGTACGAGCCACTAACGAGAGCGTCACGGCCCATTGGCTGAGATTAAATACAACCAAGATCAGCGTACTTCATATGGACCTGAGAGTGGTTGGTACAATCGTTTTACTGAATCTGTGAAGTGAACAGAGGCTACTGCTTAAAATTGCAAAAGAACCGATGAANACCTAGGTATGGTTACAGGAGCATAAAAACGTCAGAATGTACTCACGACCAAGGTTTGAAGATAAAAAGGTGAAACAACAAAAAGTCTTACCACTGTGACAATAATATTAAATCGATTTAAACATCATCAAGTTACATTTACAGCAAGAGCCCAGCTGCATCTCCTTATAATGCTCGCATGATCAGCTCTTAACAAAAACGTCGTTTGATTATGTCAGCTATTTTTACAGAAGACAGTTTATTTCTGCTACCATCGTATGTTCTGCAGTTTTAGAAACAACATCACGCAAAAAAAGAAGGAAAGAAGGCAATTCAGTCATAACGATTTTGAAAAGATACGCTTGCGCCAACGTGCCACGCTGCCACCAAACACCACTGAAGCGAAAAAGTGCACACTACGGCGCTCGGCGTGAAAGAACGGCAGCTAAAAAGGTTTTCCGCGTTCACGGCAGACCGAAAAGTTTTAGCTGAAAGGTGCGCTGGTGGGTTCATTACAGCAGACTGAATGGCGTTAGGTAGCACGAGGAATATTATGACAGAAGCGTTATACATTTACTGGGTTGGAAATGTAAGGCGAAGTCAGTGTTTTGAGGAAATTCAGAATTGGTCAAATAGGTTCTCTTTTCTTTTTCATTTTATTTTCAGACAAATCATTCTTTATTTCACTGTACTGGCTACATCATCTGAAAGGTGAAATTTTGCTTGTTTAACAACAAGGTTAGCCAATCGGCTTTCATCAGCATGTTTGCACAGCAATGATGTGCGTTGTTTCCATTGTTTACAAAGCACTTCCAGCGGACTTTCAGCCGGCTTTGCAGTGTCGAAAGCTGAGCGCTGTGCCTGGCTAGCCACGAGGTTATTTCTTTTGACTTGTGCCGGGTATGGGCTGATCTGCTGTCTCAGTCAGATTTTTGCTGGCGTGGATAACGCGTTGACAGAACTTAGCCCTTCGAGTAAACACATAGGGTTGCAACACTTTGGTTGGAGCGTGCAGGTGTTTTGAAAAATGCCGAGGTAGGCTGCTTGGACACCTCACGATACTGATAGGCGGTAGAGAATGAAGATGGAGTGGAATCGTGCCATTAGTAGAGTGCCGCCTTGAAAATAGCACGCACAATGTCGTATAAAATTGAAAGCAAATATCTTTCGCGATACGTCCTGTGATGGCAGAGGCAAGTTCGGTTATTTACAATTAAGACTACTACTTGCGCTACTCAAACGTAGGAGTTGTTCTAAGCTTTTTAAATATTTAGAATGACTTGATGACACTATTACAAAAGTCTGTTTTTGTAGATGAGTTAAAAGGTAAATGATAGAGAGAATTGTATTCATCATTGGCCATGTGGCAGTCAGGATAGCTAAAAAGGGGANCGAAACAATACTGCACAGGGGACTTAAGAAAGCGCAAACATTCGGAAGGCAACAAAGCTTACAGAAAACTTCAAGGCGAACACTATNAAGAGAAAGNGCAAAACACACAAATGAAATGTCTTAACAGTCAAGAAAACGCTGACATTTAAGTGTATGAATTTTTATTCTGTGGTTCTTCACATTTCGGTGATGCTGTTTATATTTAAAAAATTTCTGAAAACAATAATGGTGTCAGAGGTTTTCTTATGCTTATATTTTTTCGCAATCTCCATGTGCAACTTCGCTATAATATTGCAGTCAAAGTAAGAGCTTCAGCATCACTATAACTGGCCTTAAACTATGCCTTTTTAAGCAGGCAGCTGACATCTGCTTGATATGTTGACCGGAATGTTGAGCTTCTCTGCGTGTACTTAGCCTAAATCTTTGCCTGCGGCTACAGCATTGTATTGTACGCATCGCGGTAAAGGTGAGCAGGTAATCGCAGATTGCACTCAGACCAAGTTGACTGTTTATGTGCGCACTGTAAGCTCGTCGATTTTAATACTGAAGGGCATACATCTCGGCTCATGCAGTACGTATGATTTCATTTGGTGATCACGTACGCATAGGCATGATTGATACAACTTTTCTTGCGGAAACAACCTGCAATTAGACGAACGGCGGCATAAGTGGTGGAAAGATTGTCACAGACGTTACGCAATATTTGCACCTATCAGCAAACTGACCCTGCTAAAATAACGTACAAGCCTTCCGCAAGTATTCGTTATTGCAACCAGGTGGAGAGTCATACCATTATTATCAATACTTGAAGTGTTATTTCAATTAACTTTTGCGTCAAGGTTTGCCACTAGCACCCGCTGTACGATGTGATAGACGACGGCATTAGCCTGGTACTCATCCACCAATATGAATGCGTCACGTGGGGTCTACGGTGACCTTTTCTCGAGATAGCTACTGCGCAGCAGCTTGATTCTCATCCCACTTTGTTTTCAATTGAAAATTCTCTAAACTTGTCCATCATACAGTACAAGACGAGTTGAGAACTGCTTTTGCATTTTCTAGTTTCCGTATGAGTTTTCGAGTTTTCTGCAAATGCACTTCTACGAAAAATTCCAAGCCATCGTACAGGATATTTCGCAAAAACAAGTCCCCATTCCGACAGACCGTATAAATATTATAGTTACCTTAGAGTCAAAACAAAAGAGTGCACCAAGATGAATCTACTTTAGATCGAAAACTTGAGATCATGTCTTCATTTTCAAATAATACATTAAGTTGCGGTATAAGTTCGTTTATGAGTCATTTACCATCTGATATCTGACCAATGTTCTTGCTAACAAAAGTGCAAATGTTGGAAACCTAAATTTATTGTCTTTAACTCAACAATTAGGAATGATAATGAAACATCACAACACGAAGTTCAAATTTAGACCTAAGCTATCCTAATCTGCGGGTCTGTGGCACAGACATTTAGGAACAATAATTTTTATTCAGTGGTAGTACAAGAAGAATGTGCTTGCGATCAAAATTTTTACCCGGAGTCGGATTCTGGATAGTTTTCCAGGGAGTTGAAGTCGGAGTTGTAAAAAATCAGTGACTCCGACTCCAGCAGTGCAAGCACTGAAATTGAAAAGGGATTATGCCGCGACGTTTAGTTTTGTCGTCACAATGCAATTGTGACATTTCGCTTTCAGACAGTTCGTGATTTCTGTGGAGCTCTTTCTAGAACAAAGGTCACTATTGTGCGTCATGCATTATGAATATGATACAGGTATCCAAAGTTCCAGACAGACATAGGTTTTCTTTTGTGTACTGCATCTTTCCACACCATTAAATATTCAGTGTTTAGCTCAGGCCCGTCGCCAGGATTTAGCAGCAGGGGGGCCGAAAACCAGAAG
>JGI24022J15233_10001407_pt1 | contig 19964 bp, 14 predicted proteins | sample Ectturendosymbi2_FD_15233 | JGI IMG/M metagenome (IMG submission 15233) | reverse complement strand
CGACGAGGTCCAAATTACATCTTCAACCAATGACAACTCACCTTTCTTATCTCCTAAACCCTTTCTTATTGGCCACTGCTTTAACCAATAAGATCTCTTCTTTTCTGTATATAAACCAGCTCAGTAGTATCTCCACTTCATTCTGACGATATCCCCTGAAGAGTGTCAGATGAAAAGCTTTGGGATGAATCTCCTACTTCACACCATCTTCAAGTTCTGTACCACCAAACGTCTTTTTAAGTAATGAGTGTTTGATTTTGCCAATTATGTTTTAAATCCTGCAAACCTATTAAGAAACATTTTAACAGTAGCTATATAGGCTTTTGGTTTGCACAGTTGCATTTAATTTTTGTTAATTAAGAAAAAGTGAAATACATTTTGAAAAAGTTAACAAATCAACTATATAGCAAATTTTGCATCTGGAGGTCCAAGTTCATTTAACAGCTAGCTTAAAAGTACAATAAAATTGCCATATAACATCACTTCACGGGACTGGAGAAAAAGTGTCGTTATAGGCAAACTGTCATTATACCTGTAGCTGTTAGAGGTCAATTCTAGTGTACAAGGTTCAGAAAAGGTAAAGAAACCCTGACTTAAACACACATATTAACACTTTGGTATCGGCCCACCTATATATACATGGGAGAAATTATGCACAGGTTCCCAGGCCACGTATATATACATTCAGAACGAAAATCCTGGTTTTACGGTCTTGGGAGCCAAAACAATGTGCTATTTTTATGGCTCAAGTGTTTTTTGGAAACCAGGCTATCATCTGAGTCTTTGGATCCCCTGATTGGCTTTTCTACTATAGCTTGTCTGGAGCCAAAATTATGGCTCACAAACCAAAAATTGGATATAATTCAAATTCCACAAAAGGTAACCTTGGTCATTTTGGCTAAAAGCCATAACTCGCCAGCTGATTGAGCCAGAGGGCTGTTCAAACCCTCTAAAGCAGTGGTCTTCAACCTTTTTGTACAATCGCCCCCCTACATGAACTTGCTTAAAAAATTGCCCTCCTTAATTTTTGCATTGTCTCAAAATAGCATTTTGTTTGGAAAATAATTCAGTTCTAATGAAATATAAACAGGCAATTTAGTTAGCAGAAAGAAAACGAATGTAAATGTTTTTTGCAGAATGAATATTATTAATCTCCAAAAAACAGCTCATTTCAATTACTGCCAAGGTTGCAGTGGTACAACGATTTTCAAAGCAGGCTGCACGTTGGTCAGCTTAAATGGAGTTTCCCAGATCTTGTTCATGGCAAGACGATTGCAGTATTTACGCATGTGCAGTACTTGGCAGAAACCTTGCTCAGGAAAATGTTGTGGGAAACCCCAGTAATAATGGCTTCACTTTCCCCCAAAGTTCCAGAAAACGCTCACTGTATTTGACCCAATAATTTGACCATCCGTGTGTATGAAATATAACAGGGGTTTCATTGTCACTTTGGATGTCGATGAGACGTTTCCAGATGATGGAATCACATTCGCTTATGCTAGTTAGCTAGCAAAAAGCTGTTTCACCCATGACTTTCTACACAGTATAAATTTCGGCATGATCTCAACGACAGAATCACTTCATAGCAAGCCTGAAACAACAGGCAGCAAAAAGGATTTTTTGGACTTCTTTGGGGCGGCAATAGCTCAGTGGCAAAGTGTCCGCCTCTCAACTGATAGTTTGGGTGTTCGATATACAGCCATTGAGTGAATTGCCATAGCGCTCCTTGGGCAAGAGTGTTCACCTCAACCGCCCCAGCAAGAGGCACAATTCAGGCATCGGCCTGCCACTAATTGCCATCACCAAAATTAACAAAAAAAGAGTTTCTCTACTCGTTTATCTTATATTGAACATTAGACTCAACAAAATACCGGCCCATTCATAATTAGGGCAACTAAAAGTCAATCAATTCAGAAAATTTTTGCCGTTTTTGAAGGTCACGTATCAACCACAAACCAAGTTTCACGCTGGTACCAATGAGCGACTCCAAAAATATTAGGTCAAAGTTTGTCATTATGTCAAACTTTTCTCCAGCACAGCTTTTTTCTCTTATCAATATTTAATGAAGCTACAACAACTGATATCGATATGCATTCGCAAGCTTAGTTGCAATTCTAAAATAATAATCGGTTTGTTGTGACTTTTGACGTAGATGTTTTTTGCCCATATACTACAAGCTTGCATATTAATTAGGCTAGGCTTGGGAAGGCAAGAAACGTGGTCTTACAGCACTTACTTGGTTTGATAAATGCGCTATCTATTATGTATTTATGATGTTCTCAGATTCGACTCCACTGTAGTTAATAATGTACTTACCAAAACAAATTCTATAAATGTTTGAAGTTACTGCATGTATATTCCTCTGGGTTAACCTCAACACCAAAGGCTGAACTATTTTGCATTTTCAAACGCAGGAAATTGGCAAGTCAAAATAAAGTGAAAATTTTGTAAATTATAGTCAAAATTTCAAGTTTTTAGGTGAAAAGAAAAGATCTGTTGCCCTATAATCTTCGTGAGAACCGCAATGTTTGACTCCCAACCAGTGACAATCTCAGTCTCAAAATCTCTTGGATATTTGGTGCAGTGAAGCGTAACTCAGGACGATGTAATATTTATTGAAACGTCACCAGTCCAATATGTGCTTTACTACCTTTATTACCAACCATGGAGTCGAAAGTGCATCAAATGCTTTGAATCCAAAGTAACAAATTGTTTTCTTTAAATCATTTCAACATTTGAGTATGCTTAACCTATAGAAATTGTTCCCATGGAAACTGAAATCATCTCCCAAATCTCGTAAATCACAAAATCGCCCCCTGGGGGGCAATTTTGCCCATGTGGAAGACCACCGCTCTAAAGACTCAGAAAGTCTTGTAGTTTAGAATTTAAAAAAATTATTTAAGTTTTGGGCTTGCGGTTTTTAGTTGATGACATCAGGATGGGGGTAGGTTTTGCATTTTTTTTAATGACGTTATCGGTTGATCCAATAAGCTAATTTTTTGGCTCAAAACTTCTTTGGATTTTAGGCTCTAATACGGGTCTCTAGAGAGACCTTGATCGACTTTCTAACATTTCAGGGTCTAAAGTTATGGCCAAAAAATTCCAAATATTTCAGGAATGCTGCAGGGGATTAGCAAGAATTTCCCTCATTAATTTGTCACATTTTAGCCATAATTTTGGAACCAGAAATGCTATAAAGTCCATCAAACCCTCTAAAGACTTGTATTATAGCCTAGTTTCCAATAAAAACTCAAGTCAAAAAATGGCTTTTGGTGTTGGCGTCCAAGGCCCGATGACATCATCTGAATGTAAACAAAATATGCATGAACATACTGCCATCATGCAAACATCAACAAAAAAAACAACATCCAAATCAAAAAATTTTTTTTCACTGCAAACTACAAGACTTTCTCCATCTTTAGAGGGTTTGAACAACTCTCTAGCTCAATCAGCTGGTGAGTTACGGCTTGGGGTGGAATACACCCTAGGTTAGCATTTCCAGGGTGGAATTTTTACCAATTTTTATTTTTTCAGCCATAATTTTGGTTCCAGCTATGCTAGGAAGCCAATTAGTGGCTCTAAAGACTTCAGGATGACAGCCTAGATTCCAAAAAAATTTGAGCCAAAAAATGGTCCATTGGGTTCGTGCCCACAGCCAGGTAAACTCGGCCACAAGGGCGAAAACATGTCCCCATTATGATATTACCCAAAGAAAACCCCACACCCAAAACCAATTTTTTTTCCATTTGAACAAGAAGACTTGCTAAATCCGTAGAGGGTTTGAACAGCTCCATAGCTCAATCCGCTGGCAACTAAGTGTTGCAAAGCTCTGTCAAAACAGTGGCTTATGCAGTCCTTAAAGGTAAANCACCCGGTACCNGTGGATATCGACGCAGGGAATCCACCCGGTAACCAAAGTGTTTAACTTGGACAATAGNACACAGATTGTAATTTCGGACTGCCCAAAAATGATACATGCAACACTAACAAAACAATTAATTACTGTAACAAATATTATTGGACATGATACTTGCCTGACCAAAATGTCCACTATTTCTATCAGCAATGTTAGGATTTGCCATCTGATATGAGTTCAGGGACTCAATAGACCTTCTTAAGTTTACTTGAGAAGTGCTTGACAAATGTGATTCGTGATCTGAGAATTGCGAAAATTTGTTGGGCTGAAGATCTGATGGAGAAACTTCTTCATGTGGTCCGTTAAGTCCAGCAGCAGGTTTCACCTGCAGAAATGGTTGAGATGCAACATACTGGTCTTGTCGCATTCGTTGTGGAGGATGATGATAAAGATTAGGATGCTGAGATAAATGAACGTTTGAAGGTATATGCCTCACATTTGTTGGACCCACAAAAACATTAGGCTGAGTTGGGTCTCTTCCTGAATATTGCCAGCCTGATATCACTTGTTGATGATGCTGTACTATGCTGCTGTTTGCTTGAGTTCGATAAACAGGCTGCTGCATAACCTGGTGATGAGATTTCTGAGTGTAAATCTTTTGGTTATCAGAAGTTGTCACAGGAAACGAGTTCTTTGAAACCATACCCACAGCAGCAGGTACACTTTGCACAGACATTGATTGATATTTCTCTCCAGTTGTTTTTGGGTGGTCCACAGTCTGAGAAATATTACTTGATGTATAAACAGATGGCATTGAACCTCCATGATTCTGATGAGCAGTCATACCTGCGGACCTCTGAAACCCTTGCAAGCTTGGTTCAATTCTACTACCAACCAGTCTTTCATTATGCACTGAATCATTGTTATATGGTTCAGCAATTCTTTGATTATAAGCAGAGAAAGGTTTTGCAGCTGAAACATTTAAAGCAGAATTTGACCTTTTTTGTACAGTTGGTCCATGACGAAAATCTGCTGGGTTGACAGGATCTGCACAAAAATTGACACTTATTAACTGATGAAAAATTATGTAATATTTACTATGTTTGAGGCCATTTAAGTTTTACAATTCAGTGAAACACTCTGGGAAAGGTTGCTGGTTGCAAGTAATTCCTGTTAGCAATGATGAAACGAGAAAGCAAAGCTTTTTAAGCTCTGTTACATTATGTGTGAGAAACTGAAAATAAGTATATGAAAAATGGAAACCTATTTAAATGTAAACTAATCATCAAAAATTCTGCCCATTATAAGCATTTATTAACAATATTGCCAACCATTATTAGACAAAACAAACATCTTTTAGTCATTCTTCAGAACTTCTTTCTCAGTTTTAGGAGTGTTGTTGGAAAACATACATCATTCACTAACGCACTCTTTAAATTTGCTCTTCTGCTATTCACAACATGACCATCAATGCTAAACACTCGTTCATAAGCAGCACTGGTTGTCATCATGCAGAAAACATCCTTTGCAAGATCACTGAGATCTGGAGACTCCAACCTGTGGTGTTGTCTCTACCAGACTACACCCTCTTACCACAAGCTCTCTGGGGCATTGAATTTCTTGCTCACGTCACTTTAACATGCATTGAGTCATAATTCAGTTATATACCAGCACAAAAAAATCTTATTCTGATCCCGACCAGTGTTCTCTCTAAGATTTTTGTAAGTCGGCTGGTGTCCAAAAAGTGCCATCAACATGAAAAGAAACTTGGCACCCTTCATTAATTTTCCTAAAATGCATCCATTTTCAACAAAAATACATTTCATCAACCATTTGTAATGAATGTCCAAAAAAAAAGAAAAAATGGTCTTCACTTTTTCCAAGATGACACACGCAACATTTTTTGATGAACCACCAAAAAAACGAGCATCACATTTATCAGGCAACAAATGAAATGAGCAGTATGTAAACTTCCTTCACAAATGTGAACCTTTTCTCTGGGACACGGGTTGCCCTGCATACGGGCCTGACTGACCGTTCTTGTCTTTGTTGTTCATTGCTTACTGTCGCACTAAACCAGTGGTTTTCAACCTTTTTTGTACCACGACCCATTACAACAACCCACTCTAATCCAACAACCCCCATCTAAAACACGAATAAAACAAATGTAATACAGCTGTGTACGTAAAACATCTACTGGTGACCCCTCCAAAAATGGTTCACGACCCCTATGTAGGTCATGACTCCCAGGTTGAAATTCACTGCACCAAACCAACAGTACAATACAATCGAATCAGGCTGATGATACTGCGCAATATATTTACATAAGCTTTGTCAAAANAATAATAACGTAGAAACAGAAATATTGACAAAATACTGTTTAACTCAAATAGTAGCGTTGATCAACAGGGTTNNCACACAATTTTCAAAACCAAATTCCATGACATTCTATGACTTTTTCCATGATTTTTCCATGACATTTGTTACACTTTTTCCATGCCTGTTTAAGTGATGCTTACACTTGCAAACTGATAACAGTCTTATCAAAAATAGCTGCTGTTGCGCTAATGGGATCGAACTCTCCCAAACTTGCCCCTTGTGTAGTAACTGTGTCGCATCTCAAAACCAAACCAACATTGCTATCAATATCAACCAGCTTTCCACATTGCCAAATATAACAATATAATTACCAAATATTTATCATTTCTCTGCTAGCGCAAAATAAAGAAATGTTAGGTGCCGATAATTGCAAAATAACTAAGAACAGATCCCCTAAATAAGGCAACAAAACTGGCATGGGAGAACATCATCAATGGTTCTTAAAAGAGAGTCAGTTAGTTACACGATTACTAACATTGTGTTTGAAAGTGTTCGAAGTAAAACATTTCCTTTCTTTTCATGATTAACCAATGGCATGCTAAGTTACCTGTACATAATAAAACAGAGAAGAATTTGGAAAGAAATGAAAATTAACACTGCACCTCACTATTATAAGCTTACTGTTGTAGTGTCACTGTCACAAAGTATTTGCAAGACACAGTACACACCTTAATATTATGAGCTTCACTGTCACAAAGCATTCACTCAATCCCTATCTTACTATCACACTTGGCTGTCAATGTTGCAAGCTAATTGTAAAAAATATGCACATACAACAACACTGTACATAATACTGTTCACAAACTTCACTGAGGTTACAAAAAGAATTTGCAGAAAAATAAACGCTGCACTTCACTATTAAGCTCACTGTCGTAGTGTCGCTGTCACGCAGTATTTACAAGATACAGTACATACCTTACTATTATCAACCTCTCTGTCACAAAGCATTGACAAAACTCCATATCTTACTATCACACTTGGCTGTCGATGTTGCAAGTTAATAATAAAAAATAAGCGTGTGCGGCAACACTGCACAAAGTGCACATACCACTATTCACAAACTTCACTGAGGCTACAAAAAGATGGATAAAACTTGATTTTTATTCAGGTGGGAAATAATTTAGCATCTTAAGAATCTCAAGTGGAAAACATTTCATTGCATGAACATAGGGTTAACAGATGTATCAACTTGGCCACACCTTGTCTTAAAACATAACGTATTTGCACACTATACTGTAGATTTGGGAGGAGAATCATTTTCGTGGAAATATAAAGCCAACAAAAAGTTGCAGAACGTTTCAACAGCAAATCTACCGTCATCATCAACTATTTCTAGCTTAGAAAAAATTAACTTTGCAACCATTGCCTAACAATAATCAAATAATTATGATACTTATTATAGATATTTCGCCCATGCTATGAAAGCTGTTTTTAAGATCAAGTGTGGTGTGGCTAATAGAGCTTGTAACCTTCTACAGCAGTAAGTAAATGTTATATTTCAATTTAAGCAAACTAGCCCCAATTTTATTGAATTGTTGTCAGCCAATTCAATAATTGCTTCAAATTTTATTTATTCCATAAACTTTAACTTCTCTTTCAAACTGTGTACTTGTTCGCAAAGACTTTGATTATCTGCTTCGCTTTCATGAATTTTTTATCTAATAGCATTGGACTTGGCCAGTAAAATGAAACTGTGCTTTTTTCAGCTTGCATGGCTAATGCATCTGCCTCTTGGCTCATAGATGCTATGCTTTCTTTTCATAACTTTCTTTAAGATTCAACTGCACGGATTTCATCTTGTACAGTTTTCTTCTTTCCAGCTTTTTACTTTCAGCAGCAAGTTTTATTTAATCTTCTAAATGCAATCGATATCTCATTCTCACTGCTCGAACATTTTTTTCAATATGGGGGTTAATCGAATTTAACTGAAATGAACAGCACTACTCTTCACTGTGTCATACACAAAAAGACTAGCAATTGATGACTTCTCTTTCATGTTTTCTACCATAGGTTCATTGTTGATCAAGAAACCCCTCTCAACAGCAGCTTGGCCATGAGATAGCATAAAGATAATTTGGAAAACTTCCCAAAGCTTGGCATATTTTGCATTCTTCATGTAGTTCCAAAATTGATATTCGGGGACATGGAATTCGCCAATCAATAAATCTTTAATATACCAAGTGGATTTTCAGTTAAATTACAAACTTAAAAATAAAATTGATGAATTCAGTCAAAGATCAAACTACGATAGTACAATGCACCATCTACAAATAAACTTCAAGAGATTTATGCAGAAAAGCCAAAGAGCTAAACGTTACCAGAGTCAATTGCTGATGGCATAGGTAAAGCAAAGGACTTCAATTGTAAAATCACTTTTTGAAACATTGAAAAATTTAAAAAATTTTATTCCTTTTTTATCTCTCTAAGATTTTTAATGATTTTTTGATTTTTCCATGACTTCCAAATTTTTATCAATTTTCCATGACTTTCCAAGAAAATTTATTTTTCCAGGATTTTCAATGATTTTGCATGACTGTGGGAACCCTGATCAAAGATAAATAAAATCGATATTGAATAGGCCTGTTAGGCCTGTCATAAAATCGCTGTCATAGGCCTGTCATAAAATCTTGTGTGTAAGTTTTCAAAGGGAACAACCTTATATCAAAACAGTGAACATTAGAATGTCCCACTTGCAGAACTGTTATTGAGTTTATCATTTTGACAAAACCGTAACTCTCACGTAGCCTGCATGTACTCTCACATAACTTTTATGAGGCCAAATATGCAAAAGGCAGGGGTCACTGAAAGTGAAGAGTGTGCAAATAGCGTACTACAGACCACTGCAGTAATGAATTTGTAAAAATGTGCCAGAGCGTAATTTCACCAGCCTTTCGTTATAGGCAGAGATCACTGAAAATTGCCTAAATACCTAAAAAACTATTTTGGACAAAATAAAAAGTTACATCACTAGATAGAAAAGCACTCTGTGCAACCATTTTAGGCCTATTTTTTCACTGAAAAATCCTAGGCATACTTGCCTTAACTGCACACAGCAGTTTTAGATGATATGTCAAAATCGATTGACGGAAACCTCTTCTTCCAGCCTTCTGACTACTTATACTGACTTGATCAAGACATTGTTTTTTAGCCTAATTTTGCAAACAAGCACTGACTTCGTTAGCACTTTACTGCATGTGCAAGTTAACTGTTTTTCGAAATAAGTGCATCGCAATTATATCTCGCCAAGCTAGGCCTATATATTAATTATAACTATCAATGATCATTGCAGAATTCTTCCCGCCTCTTGCAGGCTTGTTTGCTTTCATACTTAATACATCACAAATGATCGTGAAATTTTACTGTCAAACTTCGTGGCCTCAGCAGCTTACCAGTTGCGTGATAAACCAGAAAAAATAGGTTTTACTGTCTGCCAAAGGTGCATTAGATGCAAAACACAAGTAGAAGTTAAGATAAAGACCTATATGAACGACTTAGCTTAATTTTGCCAGAAAACTTAACACAGGTAAAAATTCACAAAATCTGTTCTTTTTCCGATGCTCAGATATCACAGAATGTGTGGTGCCAGTCCAAGGTCTATGGTGCCAGACCAAGGCTTCTTCAAAAATTTCCTTCACTTGAAATCACACCTCTACATCACAGTTTGTTGGTGCACAAGTACTCAAAATGTGTCCAGATTCTAAGCATTTTAATAAAATGCAAAGTCAAGGACTTCGCAATGGGTCTGAACAAGACAACAAAGATTTGTGGACACGTGAAATTGTAAAAATGCGCCCAGAGCATGTTTGATAAACCTTGCAAGGTGAAAACTTCCCAAATGCGTATAAACATCAAAGCAAACAGCTTCGCTTTCGGATGCATAAATCATGAAAATGTGCCCAGAATTTTTTCTTACAAACCTTGCAAGCACAAAACTTCCAAAATGCGTCTCAACCTCACAGCAAACAGCTTCGGTGTTGGACTCATAAATCGTGAAATTGTGCCCAGATTTTTTTTGTAAAGCTTGGGAGCGCCTAACTTCCAAAATCCATCCGAACTTCACAGCAAACAGCTTCGTTTGTGGACGCATAAATCATGAAAATGCGCCTGGAATTTTCTCTTGGAAACCTTGCAAGCAGAGTACTTCCACAATGCGTCTGAACTTCATATAGGAAACATCTTTGTTTTTGGACACATAAATCGTGAAAATGTGCCCAGAATTTTTTTCTTGTAAACACTGGAAGCGGAATACTTCCAAAATGCATCTTAACTTCACAGCAAAAAGCTTTGCTTTTGAATGCATAAATCGTGAAAATGTGCACAGAATTTTTTCTGCAAACCTGGCAAGCGGTAACTTCCAAAATGCGTCTCAACTTCACAGTAAACAGCTTTGTTTTTGGACACGTAAATTGTGAAAATGTGCCCAGACTCTTTTTGTAAACGTTGGGAGCGGAGAACTTTCCAAATGCATCTGAACTTTACAGCAAACAGCTTCAATTTTGGACACAGAAATCATGAAAATGTGCCCAGAATTTTTTCTGTATACTTTGCAAGCAGGTAACTTCCAAAATGTGTCTCAACTTCACAGCCAACAGCTTCGTTTTTGGACACATAAATTATGAAAATGTGCCAAGATTTTTTTTGTAAATGTTGGGAGCAGAGAACATCCAATATACATCTCAACCTCATAGCAAGCAGCTTTGTTTTTGGACGCATAAATCGTGAAAATGCGCCAGGAATTTTTTCTTTTAAACCTTGCAAGCGGAAAACTTCCAAAATGCGTCTCAACTTCACAGCAAACAGCTTTGTTTTTGGATGCATAAATCATGAAAATGCACCCAGAATTGTTTCTTGTACGCCTTGCAAACGGATAACTTCCAAAATGCGTCTCCACCTCACAGCAAACAGCTTCGTTTATGGACGCATCAATCGTGAAAATGCGCCCGGAATTGTTTCTTGCAAACAATGCAAATGGAGAACTTCCCAAACGTGACTCAACTTCATAGCAAGCAGCTTCATTTTTGGACGCATAAATCGTGAAATTGTGCCCGGAATTTTTTGTTGCAAACCCTGCAAGTGGATAACTTCCAAAATGCGTCTTAACGTCATGGCAAAAAGCTTCATTTTTGGACACATAAATTGTGAAAATGTGCCCAGAATTTTTTCTTGTAAATAATGCAAGCAGATGACTTCTGAAATGCGCCTCAACTTCACAGCAAACAGCTTCGTTTTTGGATGCATAAATCATGAAATGTGCCCAGAGTTTCTTTTTGCAAACCATGCAAGCGGAAAACTTCCAAAATGCGCCTCAACCTTACAGCAAACAGCTTCATTTTTTGACGCATAAATTGTGAATTTGTGCCCAGATTTTTTTGTAAACGTTGGGAGCGGATAACTTCCGAAACGCGTTTGAACTTCACAACAGACAGCTTCGTTTTTAGACACATATATCGTGAAAATGTGCCCAGAATATTTTCTTGTAAACCTTGCAAATGGGTAACTTCCAAAATGCATCTGAACTTCGCGGCAAACAGCTTTGTTTTTGGATGCATAAATCGTGAAAATACGCCCAGAACTTTTTGTTTTAAACATTGCAAGCAGATAACTTTCAAAATGCATCTCAACTTCATGCAAAAAGCATCGTTTTTGGACACAGAAATCGTGAAAATGCGTCTGAACTTTTTTACACCGNTCACTGCTCTATGTACTTAGTGCAACCTGAGCATGGCTTAAATTGGGAAAACATGACCCACACATCTTTGAAAAAATTACGAAGTTGTGTCTTGTGAAATTTTCTTCTGTGAGGGAAAATGCGTCCAAATTTTGCACATGCTGGTTTTCAAAATTTTTGTCAGCTGCATCCAAAAAAGTGCCAAAAGTGCCGTTTTTTTCGGCTTAGAGGGAACACTGATCCCAACCCACCCTGAGTTCAACCAGCTCCCATCCCACACCCGCATGCGTAGCTCTGCATGTTCCTACACCCACTCTGCAAATGCAGGTACCCACAACCTGTTAACCAGCCCCGCACAAGACTCTATACAATACCATACTTCTACAGTCATGTGTGTCAAACACTGAATCGGAAGTGTTTTATACTTTTATATACTGCTTTGACAGAATTCAAGCTGACTAGTTACTGTCTTTGCCACAACAATCTATATTGTTCTAAAGCAGGAGTTCCCAACCTTTCTCTAAACATGTACTCTTCAGTATTTTGACAGATGAGCATGCACTCCTAAAATTTCTTATGACAAAATATTTATCATGACTAATCACAGATATATTTAACAATAAGCATACAATGATTTTTGAAAATATTTTTGGTAGCGTCTACTGTCTAGTTTGCCACCAAGGGCATAAGCCCTGCTGAGACTATTTTGCCATCTGTACTGTATCCAGCTGTATCCACATATGCTGAGTTCGTGACAATGGCACCATGGTGACTGTAGTCTATTGGTTACTGTCTATGCCTGCTGTGCAAGTAGTTATCAGTTCAGCTCTCACCATTTGTTTTGGCTTTGCTAGTAGAGATGACACCTTTGATGTGAGTGCTTCTTATATACTTTCTACAAAAGTTTTGGTTTTAGCCTTTGCATTTGGGTTCAGGGCAGGGACCTCAAACTCAAATTGTTCTGAGGGCCAAATGAGGACTTGGAAAGTAACCCAAAGGCCACATTGTGAAGCTGACACAACAAAGGCAGTATAGGAACTTTACTAGGAACAGCTTTCCCATCTTACTCCCTGTGAAAGGTACTGTGAATTATAGGCAAATCATCTTTGGCCGTCTCTACGTTCGTTTGAAATGAACTTGTTCACTCACTGACCAAGCATTTCTAAACACTGGCGAATAAACTGAATTGCTTAAACGTTGATTAAAATTTGAAAATTCCCAAAAGTATTGCAGGCTGCACAAAATGCTCTCATGGGCCACATGTTTAAGACCCCTGGTGTAAGGTTTACGTTTAGGATTGAAGATTACAGTTGTGGGTATTAGGTCATGTTACAAAGACCATACATTAATCCAACTGTATCGTCTTTGTCACATGACTAATTTAACCAATCGGGTTCACCTAATGGTAAAATACCTCCAGAAGTGCTTCTGCCTCTGATGGCAAAATGGACACTGTCAATATTTTTTGCATATAACATTAACTGAAACACAAATATTTGAAAACAAATACTACATACAAATATTTTTCCTTTTATTACTAACCTTAAATGTACCCCCTCAGATAGTCAAATGTATCCCTAGGGATACATGTACCCCATGTTAGGAACCCCTGTTGTAAAGACTATAAAAAATGTTAAATCTTAATCACAATATGCTACGAACTTACTTGTCACAAACTTTGTAGTTTCCTTTTTTACATACTTTCCAACTAATGGGGTAATTACAGGAGGCTTGGACTTGTTTTTTTTACCAAATAAAGGCATGATCAGTCCAGGTTTCCATATAAACCTCACAATCACAACAAATAACCTACATCCCTATTAAAAAAGCAAACAAACTGAATTTCTCATCTTGATATTTTTGATGGTTGGCAGACTAGCAAAACTTTGGAAGGTTCAAAGCAAAGTGCATGCTGCTTGGTGGTCTTGAAACCTGCTCTCTTCAGATGTTAACTGATCATATAAGGAATATAAAAAGCATCTAAATGATGCTTTAGGATAATCACCATGGAAAAATTTTCTGTGATTCTTATAGTCCGCTTGTCATAGTATCGTGATGCAATTTCAGGTTTGTTGCATAAGAACAATGATTTTTCTGAAATATGATTGAAAAATTTTCTGAATCAAGTGTTTGGTTCAGCAAGAATGGAAATAATTCATTTAGAAATTCAATCAACTACAAAATATGCATATTTTTTATAACATTTCTAATCATGGCGATAAAATGGTAGAAATGTCTTTAATGGCATGCAAGAAACCAAAAATGTTGAGTTGCAAACGGAACTTCCGTTCTTCATACTCATATGAAATGTAAAAGCGTTCATTTTAGCATATGATGTACACAAATGAAAAAAGAAAGTGACATACCATTTACAATAACAACATACAAAACAGAAATGCAAACCCATAAAAATTCCATTACAAAGGCAATAGTCATTCACATAAAAGATGAAGGGCAAGCAATGTATTAAGAATTGAGACATATACAGATGATGTGAGTCATGCACATAGGTGGGAAAAAAGTGTGTGACAATGGTGGCTATGAAGAGGAAAGCTGTGCAGCAACCCTGACATTGATAAGATGTGACATTTTAGCCATATTTTAGCTTGCACAGCTCAACCAGTCTGAAGTTTGTCAAATGTGATAACTACGGCCATTTAATGTCTCTAAAGTCATATTTTTTTCTGTTTCATCAAGCTATGAAATGAATTTTAAAAGAAAAATTGCACGCCTATGAATTCTATAACAAAAGTTATAAAGATATAAAAAGTCATATTTTCCATGTTTGGTCATAAAGTCATATTTTGCATATTTTCAACCTAATTCAATAAGGAAACCATTAAAACAATCTCAAAATATCAGGTGAAACTACTATATCACTAGGTCTAAGCTGCTCCTGCAAATTGACCCCACTTGAGCACCCTGCAAACAATCTTCTTTTTACTTAAACATCATAAACTGACATTTCAGTGATTGCAACATTTATTCTACATACAATTGTAAATTTGCGTTATCAACATGTTTTGTAAACAGTGTGATAAAAGCACTGCACAGCGAATGTATAAACAAACCTACCATTCTTTTACAAGCATGTAGATTATATCTATCTAGTATACAACATGTAGCATTTCATGACATGAGAGATTTTGTTCAACTTCTGATTCTCTTTTAACAAAGGAGTGTGTCAACCGTCAATTTGCGAAGTTAAAAACAGAAGCCACAATGCTAAAGGTAAAATTGTCTAGTGACTGAAAAGATCAAAGCGATTAGGAAAGATTTTGAGGAATAACTACAGCTACATCTAATGAGAAACTCTTTTATCAAGTGTGCTGTTGCATTGTTTAAGTATGAGAATGCACAGTTTTTCTTGAACATCTTTTAACAACAGCGAAGCACCAAAAAGGTATTGAAAAAACAAATATAATGTTTGGTCATATACTCTTATTTTCTCAAAAATAAAGCCATATCACTGCATCAAATTTTTTAGGTCATAAAAAATGGCCCTAGTGATAAACTTTTTGGTAAAATGTTAATGATTGCATTGGGACAAATTTTAACAAAATAGTAGCTGAACACTATGCAGACCACAAAATACAAACAAAAATGTTTGTAACAATACTTATTTGACTCATGTTTCAGGACTTAGGACCCATAGTGTTATGTGAAATTGATCGTGGGAAGCTTATCTGGACAGGATGACCAACAGTGCAACAGAGATTGACATGGAAAGAAACGATATGCACAAAAATTTATGGATCTTACAAGAATCAGCTGGCGAAATATCTACCCTTGCCAAATGCCTTGCAACAGAAACTAAATTTCTACACCCACATTTTTACTCTTGTTGCGTGTAAATCTGGACTTAAGACTTGTCCCACTCATGCAAAAAGACAAAATGGTCTCATCAAACCTACAGGTGTTGGAGAATTCATGTAAAGTTGGAGAATTCGCAGATCTACCAACAACATGAAAAAGAAAAATAGGATAAGTATCACTAAAGAGTGATTGACAATGAGAAGTCTCCATTCAATCCCCTTGCCTTCTCAAGAAGTGGGGGAATGACACCAGAATGCACCAACGTCAACAAAAGACTGGCTGATAAAATTGCTGAAAAATGCAGCCACATGTACCTGTTATGATCTACATTAGAACCAAGCTCAGAATTGCACTTCTGAGGAGCACCCTTACTGCAATATGAGGCTTTTGAGGCAAACAGAACGATGTTTACCTTCAGGATCTTATAAACATTGACTTCAGTTTAATTACTAAGCCCACAATTCGATAAATTTCAGTTATGGTCCAATGTCATGATATCAACATTAGTTGAGCAATAGGTGGATATATGTCATAAGCCATAACAGCATGAATGAAACAATTTCTAAAACTAAATAATCCACTTTTCAACTAACCTTATTTTGTTTTTCATGTGCCTGACATGTTCTGGATTACTATTTTTACTGCTAAACCTTTTCACACTCCGTTTCCACCTCTGCCTATTCAACCTTTCAGTGATACCATGCCAAGTGCCTGGTGGGACATACATATTACATGCAACTATGGTACTCCATTACAGTCCATGGGTAATTGCACTCATAACCCTTGTTGTATATTGTTGCTTACTTCTTTCACCTATGTGCATGACTGAGCCTGTTCATCTGTACATGCCTCAACTTTTTACCCATTGCCTACCCACCATCATCTGTGTGGTGCAAATGATTGTTATGTACATGATTGACATTTATGTTTTTATGTTTCTGAAAATGCCTCAGAAGTTTCAAGCGAAGTAGAACATGCTATACGATTGTCATCATACGCTATGCGATTGTCAAGATAATTAATTAATGAGCGAAGTAACACTACACAACTCAAGAGGACAACAAAACTTACAGAAAGCACAAAATGCACTGAGGTGAAGGCATTGAAGGCTATGCATTGACGTGATGACAAGTGGGGAGCAGTAATACTGGTCAGTACGGTGGGGACAACCAAAATCAGATCAAACCTGCACACATGCCAATATCATGCTGGCAGCGTTCCCTCTGACCACAGCCAGGGAAATGTGCTGGTGGAACCACTGTCGCTTCTTGAGGTCACCAGACAAACATATTTCTTTGTTTCTATAATATATGTTGTTCAGTTGAAATGTAATGGGAGTATTTTATTCAAGTTTGCAGTGGTCATCCTTCACTTGCTATTCATTTTTTATTTTGGGGTATCTCCTTGCTTTTCCAATTTTTTGTTTGCATCTGGTATTTACTGTTTTACATAATGTCTCCCATTTTCTGCACCATTTCTTGTTCTGTAGAATTCTTGCAGATTAATTATTAAAAATAAGGTTGCTCAGGGGACATTCCTACAGCAAGAACAACAAACAGCCTTGTAGCCATGTACTTTTTTCAGTCATTAGAAAAAAAGTTAGGTCTATGGCTGAAAAAATAAACCTTGGTTTGAACTTGCAACCTTTAGGCACAGTGTTCACTCTAAGATTTTTATGTCAGCTGGTGTCCAAAAAGTGCTGTCAAGATCAAAAGAAACTTATGTGCCATTTATAAATTTTCTTAAAAATGCATCCTTTTTCAACAAAAGTACATTTCATCAACCATTTTTGGTGAATGACCAAAAGAACAAAAAATGGTCCTCACTTTTTCCAACACGTACACATGGAATATTTTGTGATAAATGACCAAAAAACAGTCATCACATTTATCAGGCAATAAATGAAATGAGCTGCATGCAAACATCTTTCAGAAATGTTAACTTTTTCTCTCAGGCAGGAGTTCGAGTTGCCCTGCATACAGGCCTGAGTGACTATTCTTGTCTCTGTTATGCATTGCTTACTGTTGCACTAAACCAGAAGCAGTTTTCAACTTTCTTTACTGCAACCCATTATAGCAACCTACTCTAACCCAACGACCCGCATCTAAAACTCGAATAAAGCAAATCTAATAGTGACAATACAGCTGTGTACACAAAATATTGACTGGTGTCTCCTCCAAAATAGTTCACAACCCTGTGGGGTTCGCGACTCCGGTTGAAAATCACTGCACTAAACCATCAATACAATGCAATTGAATCAAGCTGATGATATTCATTGTGCAATTTATTTAGTTAAACACTGTCAAAATGTAACAACTCAGAAATATTGACAAATTACTATTTGGTAGTGTCTATTTTACCGGCGATATTCTGGCAGCAGCAGATCAGCTAGTGCTACTTGTGCCGGCAGTCAAAGATTCGGTCTCGTGGCATGACGTAATACCAAGAAAAAGGTCACTTTGTCAGGAAAACGCCGTCCTGCTCGTGGTGTAACGGTTAGGTGTTACGCCTGCTATGCGTATGGTTTACAGTTCAACTCTCACCTTGCCGACTTTCATTTTGTTTTTTTTCTCTTTTTTTCAGGCTCAACTTAGGTGTTACGTTTAGGGGTTTGTGTTGTTTGTTAGGTTAGGATTAGGGTTACCTTAGCATTAGCTTATTGTTAGGTTAGGTTAGTGTTAGCTTAGCGTTAGGTTAGCTTAGCGTTAGGTTAGCTTAGGATTAGGTTAGTGTTAGCTTAGCATTAGATTAGGTCAGCTTAGCGTTAGCTTAGTGTTAGGTTACAGTTACTAGGTTATGATTAAGGTTAGGATTAGGTTAGGGCTACGGTTAGGGTTGAAGATAGGGTTAGATTGTAGGTTTATCTTTTAGTTGCATTTACTTCGTTTCTACCAAGCCTTTTGCTGCTGCCATCTTGGCAGCAAAAATAGACACTGCCTTACTATTTAACCCAAATTTGCTACCCTGCCAGGTGCTGCACCATTCTGGGTCAGAGTAGACCTGACAATTATGGTTAGGGAGTCATTCCGCTCTCCCTTAGCAAAATCCACCAACTGCACTGTGGGCTGATGATCGGCAAACATGTTAGTTTTTGGACGCAAATAATCTTGAAAATGCACCCTGAAGTTTTTTTGGAAACCTTGCAAGTGGAGAACTTCCAAAATCTGTCTCCATTTTTCACAGCAAAAACATCTTAGCGTTTGGACACAAAACTCTTGAAAATGCACCCAGAACTTTTTTTCAAGGAAGTGACTATGGATATGCTTGTCCTGACGTAATTCAAATAAAAGGGTCGGCTTGTCATTCAAATGGCGCGGATCTCGTGGCCTATGGGTTATGGCTGCTATGCCAATGGTTTTCGGTTCGACTCTCAACTTGCCGGCTTTCTTTTTTTTCTTTACTCTTTTTCAAGCTTACGTGTTACCTTTAGGGGTTGGTGTTAGGGATAGGAGAGTGCTAGGTTAGGGTTAGCTTAGCTTAGGTTTAGGTTAGCTTTGCTTAGGATTAGGTTAGCAGTAGGTTAGGATTAGGGTTAGGTAGGGCTAAGGTTAGGGTTACGTTTAGGGTTTATCTTCTATGTTTAGTTCGTTTCTACCAAGCCTACTGTACTCTCATTGTGCGTTACTGTTATGTCATAGGTGGCATATGAATAAGTTTTCAAATTTCCTTTGTGTCCTTTGTATTGTCCTTTATAATGACAGTTGCAAGTTTTTTTACTTGAAATATGATCAGCTATTTTGAGCTGCCACACAAATCTTTTTTTACCTTGTAGGATCGCAGAGCGGCGAATCGTGGAAGCGTGACCTAACAATGCAATTAAGGATCCGAAGCTGTCGAGGCAAATTGTTACATCAGTTTTACTGTAGGCAGGGCCAGCCTTAAGCTGATGCAAACAACTAATTCCCTCACATGGGCGTGACCAGTGGGCCCCCTTCAGCTAAGCTTTGGCCCCCATGGCTCAAACCTCTAGTTACGCCAATGGGTCTGGGTATGCCTACAGCCAATGTGTGTAGAATCGGCGTCAACTTTTATTGCAAAAAGTAAATCAATTAATCGGAATTAAGCTGCTGACATCATGTTTACTACAAATTTTAGCTCTTAGTCCAAATTTCCAGGGGAGGCAAATTCCCGTTTTGTCAACCTCCTGCGGACGTCCATGGTGTACAGTGATTCAACTCGCGATGAGCAGGTCGAGAGGAGCGTCTGTCGTAGGCAGAGCTGTCGCCAGCGAGGAGGCCAGTGGTG
>JGI24022J15233_10001406_pt1 | contig 19968 bp, 8 predicted proteins | sample Ectturendosymbi2_FD_15233 | JGI IMG/M metagenome (IMG submission 15233) | reverse complement strand
CTACTTTCTCAAGTGGCAAAATCAGATCTAAGTCTTGATAGGACGAGTGCTGCATGTTATGCGCGGGGGATTACGCCTAAGGAGGGGAAGGTGAGCACTGCCAGTCACCAACACATAGAAAAGCATTGTTGATCAATTGTTTAACCAAACGGAGGAGCGATCAAAGCCTTTTCTGGCTGTAATTAGTTGAAGACAAGCCTGGGTACCCATGTGCTGCAACAAGATCGTTACTCTCGCGGCAGACCCTGCAGATGCGAGTCTTGAGGCTAATAGCTCTTCAACACAAAAGTATTTTTGTATGTATGTATAAACGCATCACTGGTGAAATTTTAAAAAGGGGCGTAAGGGTAGCATCTAGCTTGGAAGTTATTTCAAGTTTTGTTGAAATTTATATTTAATCAGTATGCGATCTATAAAACTGCATTTACCGGTCTATATACCTAAAATCAAAGTTAGCATTAAAAATACTGTTTAATCAACCTGTTGGTGACGCTTTCACCTATAGGAGTGTGGGTTTGCTACATGGAGAGGTTGGAACCTATTAGCGATTCATTCACCATTTTTGAGCATGCTTTAAGCACGTGATGAACGCAAAAATATTAATTTCGCATAAAAGTTGCGATACTGGATTTCCAATTTCCCTGGCATGTCAAAAGTATAAGATCCCAAATGTCTTTTTTATCTGTGCGTTGCTACAGATATAATTTGTTACAGAATCATAGAACTATGATGGATGAAGGCTTGACAGACAACGATGAACCGCTTCCAAAATTATCGCAGTGCCTGATGTGTCCTTCCCGAAACAACCTACCAACTCTCGGATTTACTGGTGGAGATTGGACCACTCAGGGATCTAAGGCGACGAACGAACAATGATAGAATTACAGAAAAAAATAAAAAAGTGCCTAAAATCATATCACTTCACTTTGCATTATCACAAAATTACGTTAAAGCTGAAATATTGCAGCAGATATATCAATGATTTCATTGTCTGGTTTTAACCCCTCGCTATCTTTGTATTTGATGCTTACTGCATACAAGGTAACGTTTCAAGGGACAGGTCGATCTCTTTCGTGGTTCGATGAAACATCTACAAAAGCTAAGGCTGTAAGAACAAAAGAATATGACCAAGTGTCTCAGTTCGATTGGCTGATTGCGGTAAAATTTGAAAGACGAAGAACACAACCGCTGAGATGTAACATTTTATCACAAAGTAACACGTTATGCACAAATTCCAACTCATTCAACCTCAACACATCTTTTCACATAACAGCAAAAGATTGTTAAACACTTAATTCAAATGCGTGTATGCACTGAGTGAGCCACTTGACAATTCAGAAACAAACCGGAGTGATATACGCCATTGTTCAAAAATGACAACCCAAAATCTCCAATTAAGGCTTAAACATACATGGATGATGCAGCATTGTTTTTTGCAGTAGTAGGAACAGGTAAATATGTTGTAGAAAGTGAAAATTACTCAAAACCAACAAATCTTCATTACAGCTTGTAAAAAAGTTTGACGTTAACCCAGTCAGCACAAGTTGATGCGTTTCAGTCCAAACGAAAAGGAAATTATAACCAACGAAAAGGAAAAACGAACTCAGAGGTCAGTTTGGGAACTTCATCACAGCAAACTCTTTTCACCTCTCCTGTGAAGCGTCTTCCCATGCTCCTATTGACGACAACTTATTCATCTGCTGCCAAAAAATGGTTTACCTTGCAACCTTTAAATACTTTTGATGGTGTGAGTGAGTTATCTTTAACTATTTATGAAATCTACAGCAAGAATTGTATATTTGCATTTCGTCTAGTTTGATATTTTCATTATTCTGACGATATGATATTATTTTCTTGCTTAAACGTAACCCAATAGTACCGCAGTAATTTTCTGATTTTTCTTTGAATGCGCATTTTAAGAGCACATAATGACTTAAGGTTCCACTTTGAAGACTGTTTCTGACAAACTGATTGTTTTCCTGATAGCAATACGCAATAATATGAAGTCTCGTTCAAAAACAGCAAAATGTAAAAATTGATTGGATCGTAAAACCGTAAAAAATGCCTAAAATCTGCGCGAGCACGAGGCGTCGTTATACTGGCCTGTGTAGATGAGATCATCTTTCGTCTAGGTCACAGGTTAAAATTACATTTGTTTAACCCATTGTTTTCAGGTTGTTCCAACTCTACACCATTCCTTTACGTGTTTGTTTTACAAGCTTATTATTCTCAAAAGGCCGAGTAACTTGCGTGTGCTATGATTTCAACAGCATATCAATGATTAACCCTTCGAAAACCAGTACAGCTCGCAAAAGAAAAAGCGTGCTTTCAACTTCAACTTCTACATTAAGCTGCTCTACAAGGGGCGGCGTATGCCATAAGATAATGCAGCTTGGCATACAAGCTGCTACGTAGAAAGCCTAAAAAGACATTTTCTAGTTTCTTAAAAAGTTACGAATGCACTTGTGTTGGTGGTTTTTAGTAGAGAACGGGACCTGTGTTGGCTAAAGTAAAAACAGCTGGCATTCACCCTTCCACAAATGTAAGTCAGTTACAGAACGGTATATTTACACAAATAGTGTTTTTCCAAGTCACACCCGAACGGCATAAGGATCTTATGGCTGTTTTTCTTTTCTCCGCCGATGGCAGCAGCGTACTGCTCAGGCACGAGGTTAAAGTTTTCCACTGGCAAAGAAGATCGTAAGCTCCGCCCGTAACTAACCTTTCGAGTCGTCTCGCGAAGCGTGTGAAGCTCCAGTTGTAAGAAAGGTGTTGGCCGGATACCTTTTCACACCTCGACACCGTTTCGTGTCGTAGTCTGTTGTTCGCGCGACCTGTTAAATAAACTTATCACTTGCGAACAATGCAACGCGACGGGACACAATCAGAGCGAACAATCTGGCGTCGAGTGCTCATTGTGCTTCGGCGCCTGATAGTGCTGTGTCACTTGACGCCCTGAGATGAGACTCGACAAACTTTCCGTCTACCGCAGCGACATCAGGTCCTGACAAACGTGGCGCTGACGCCATCGCCCGTTTTCGTTTTGCGGTCTTCATGTCAAAGTTTCAAACCTGCATTTGCTCTCTCCTGGCTTCCGGGTCGGTCCGCTTATGGGTTTTTTTGATTGCGCGCATACACTGTATGTGCGTTGCCCTGACGAAAGTATACAAAGCATAATGAAAGTCCTATCGAACCGGTGGATAAACCTAGACAAGCATGTTTAGTTCTCTACTGGCTTAATGAGCGCGTGAATTTTCATTCAACTAGAGAAGAGATACAAACCCATTCCAACAACAGCAACTTGATTCTAGCATAATCCTCTCAATATCGTTATGACCGGCCTTGGCCGAGGATTGTTAACTAAGCCACCCTAGTGTTACAATCATTAACTCATAGTAATTGTATACAGGGACTTTTACCGAATGAAAACCTATGCTTGGGTATACATTTCCATTTACTGGGTTTTGATTCAATTTTTATATGACGCGTCATTAATGCAAGATTGAGCAAAACCGTAAAACGTATACGCTGCTTGCAAAGTGATTTGCGTGATGCATTTTGCTTTCATATTGGACTCAAATCGGCAAATTTTGGAAAATTGTCTTCAAGGAAAATCTATACCTAACTTTTCCTAATGGAAACCCGTATTGTTCCCATTAGTCGTCCGACAACTTTCCAACTTTCCATCTGACTCGTACAACTCACGTTCAACAAGGCGCAACCGATTTTGTAGCGGGAAGCAAATTCAAAGATAAAGGAACACCTCTCGTGCCGTATAACAAACGAATTCCACCCAGACGTGTAAAACTAGCACCTACGTCACAGTGACTCCGCAAAGGAACAATCTGTTTGCCCTGAAAGCATTATCTGCTCACAAACCGTCGAGAGCAAGGCGCCATCAACCACTTAACAATGGTCTGAAAACAAGCTTGTCTTCTCTAACGCGCAAATCAGCTATCTTCAAAGCTTGAGAGTTTGGACTGAAATGGCTGCAAAAAGGCCTTCATACACAGTAGTGTAAACGTTTCTGTAAATAAACAGCAGTTGCTGGCGATTTCTTTTGATGTAGTTTGCAGTATCTGTCTTTATGTGCGTTGTTTGGTTTGGACCACGCGTCTTCGTATTTTATTTCTTGCCAGGTTCGCTTGCTGAGCTTGTAGCATTTATTTTAAAACATACATTGTTGTAGGCCGTTTTCTCATTGTTTCTCTAACAAATTTTCGATCTTCATTACCGACTACAGAACACAGTGTCTCATTTTATTGCCAGCTTTTTGAAATTTAAAATCAGTGGTATGCAACATAGGCTATAATGTGTAAACGCCTTGACAGTAGCCACTTGCTAAGAAATATTGCGTGATAACAAAATAACTATAGTCTGATTTACTTGTTTGTGACAGATAATGATGAATACACTTTCGATAATTTGCTGTTTTTCTACTTTCAAAGGATTTGTATATCATCCATACTTGGTTTAAAGCAAAATGTGCCTTGCGAGATTGAAGAAGTGTCGACCCTTTTTGTCTCTTCCCACAACCCTGCTTGCGCACCTGAAAATAAACAGCTGAGTCTGCAATGATTGCAAACATGAAATACTTTTATGGAAATCGCGATTACAAACTGACCGTGTAGAGTTAACAGATAAGGCTTTTTGTTCAAATATAAGTAATATTGCATTTGCCTGGTGCGACACTAGTTTTTGATGACCTAAACCGTAGAAAGTTATTCTTTTGTAAATATATACATATTCACTGTCATTCGAGATTTAAACCGGCTTTTTCCAAATATGCAACAGACAACCGAAACGCACGCTGCAGTGAAACAACAAAATTATTCTACTGTATTATCCTCTTTAGATGTATGACTTTGAAAACAGCAGTCACAAAGAAATGTTTCTTTGCATTTCAAGGCCAAACATTTTAATTCTCCCTTTTTGTGCAAGAGGGCTTACTGCTAAAACGAAATCATAAAATAGGACAGATGAACTTTTCTATGTCTGCAGCAATTTTCCTTAGGTCAGTCAACCATTCCACAAATGGTGAATTCAATTTTATTTGGCTTAGTTTTTTCTAGGTAAGGCTGTTGATGTGTCTGAGCGAATTAAACGAGCTGTGCATTCCAATGAACTTTTGTAGGTAATTGGAAACACAGAACCAAGGACTTTGCCTTTTTCCACGAAGAGTAAGGCAAGAAAAGCGTATTGCAATGTGAGAAGATCATCTTCCGGGTACTCTCCTATCCGTATCACGTTTCTCTACCCAAGCACCCGCTGGCGCCAGCATCAGGGAAAGCGGACTGCCGCTGCTTTACAAACAATAAGCCCGAGATTCCGACAACTTAAAATTCTTCAGATACAAGCCAGTTGTGCTCCTCCCCTCTAGAGGTGTTATCAACTGGAGTTAGACAAGTTGCTCAGATCCATAAAGGTCTTCCGATTTCTTGTAAATTATAATCTATGGAGATTCAACGCAGGAAGTTCGATTTTAGCCCAAAACTGAGCTTACGGTTTGTAAATGCTTCAAAGACTGATTTACGTTCTGCTGTATAGTGCGTGGGCGTAGCGGTCAGTTGGTTGCCAAGAATGTTATCAGAAATATAATCTGCAAAGCAACAAACCGATCCATGGCATAAACCGTCAGCATCAACAGGTCGTTGTTTGTGGTGAAGCAACAAACGAGCTTGTTACTTTCGTAAACTTCTATTTTGCCATGAGCTAGCATATCCTTTCGAAAGTTACATTTAAACGCTATCTCCATGTTTTCTCACTAGGCAAATGCTTTCAAAAATCATAGCCCACTGCAAAGTGAAATGTGAACTTCGGTTGATCCTGCGAGAAAAGCATGTTTGACTATTTGATGAAACAACCTTATTGTATTCAAACTAATATAAACACTTCTTGTGACATTAAAAAGAGGTTGACAAAAAACGAGGAAATAACTACCTGCGGGAGTCGATCTGCCAACAGAGGTACATTATTGCATGCATCGCGCTGAGGAACTAAGGGCAGAATCATTGTGGTCATACCTATCTTACAAGTAAAGAATCGTTCAAGCAGTTGCAAACTTCTCTCTCTGTTAGGTTAGTATAATGTGTGCAGAAAGTATGCACGAAGCTAGTGTCATCTCAAGAATTTCGCAAGTAAAGTTAGTTGAGTTCTGCGGTTTTCTACAAAAAACATTCGCACCAGACAGAAATTAGCGAGGCCTGTTGCAATCTTTTCCATTAACCTTTGTTACATGGCGCGCAAGCGAAGTGCCGCGTCTGTAAAAACAAAGCTAAAGTTCTCATCAACCTGTTTAATTTTTTGCGCGTTTGATCCCCGGGCGGGGTGGGTTGCGTCGTGAAGCCCATCATCCCTCTTTGCCAAGCGCCGGCACATTATGACGACTCTGCAAAGCGCTTGATTCGATTACCAGAAGAAACGGAGAATTTGCTCAATTTCTCGCAGCTTCAGGCCCAGACGAGCTTCACGCCGGCCACGCGTTGAACGCGTCGGGGATTCCGCAAATGACAAAATCACGAAGTGAGCGACCTTTTCACCTTCGGAGGAATCCACTGCCTGCAAAGCTTTCTTTCGTAGTCAAGGAGATGGTGGCGCAGAATAACAGGGACTGTTCACGTTGGATACTGGCTCTGGCTGCCTTGAGCTGTTAGCCAAGCAGTCATCGCGCGGCCTCAACTGCTGGCTCAACACGTCTGACAAGCTCAAAATGATAATTGACTGATCTTCGAAAGGTTAATAACCTTGCATCAGTCACTTGACGTCGGCAAGACGTATCACAGGTAGAGCGAAGCAAGTGATTACCATCTTGATGCCCCTGATGCACAGGAGGATTTTTCACGCAAAGGACTCATCGACTGGGCAAGAACAAATAAATGTGACTGATGGTTTCAAACCAGTTGGTAAATCATCGAAAGACCAGCTCGTGGCCTTTCGTTTATTTCATTTCATCTGCTTCGTTGCTGGTAGGTCTAGAGTTCGACTCCGCGCCGTAGTAACTTAGTATTGCGGCGTTCTTGGCTGGCGCAGAATATGCATAAGATTTGCGTGGACAATCTTGCATTTGTTGTATTCATTGTGTTGTACTTTTGTCTCTGTGTTAGGGATACCATGTCTGAAGAGAAAATATTCGTGACAGTCTCAATGGCTCCTTTTCGCAGCAACAGACAAGCGCTACACGGCATATTTCAGTATGTTCTTACAATTACCAAGCCACCGCAAAAGTTGAAGTTTTCATCTTCAACGCACATGCACACTGTTTCAAGTTAAACATAATTTACTAACTGTCAAAATTCCGGACATTAGAGCATTTTATAAAATTATTTCCGGACACAAATTTTAACAGAAGTTCCGGACATGTCGGGGAAATTCCGGACGTATGACAACCTTACTCTATGGTTGCTGCAATTGCGCATGTCAATCATACAAAAATACAAAGCTTGACTTTTGTACAGCGAAAAATTCAGCTAAGAACTATGCTTTTGATAAAACATGTAAACTATTTGTTTGCTGCATTAATAATAACATTTTTTATATCAGCGACGCAGTCACACCAAAGCAGGACTGCGTTGTCGCAGCTTTTCTTTGAAAATCCACCGCTGTTTCAAGACAACAGCACTCGTCTTCAATATTTCAAAGAGTATCAAATAAATGTTTGTGATTATGTGAAATTTCAAATGAATTAAAAGAACATTTACTTACAACAAACAATCGTTGGGAATATTTTCTTACAGTTTTGTATTTTTGTTTCAAAATGATATTATGATAAAAAAAGTGCAGCTGTTTGTCGCTCTTTCAAATTATGCATGCTTGCAAAAAAATCAGGATTATGTCTGTGCTTCGTATTTGACACAAAAGCGAGATTGTGCTTATATGTGGCAAAAATTCAACACAAACTCTGAAAAGCTGCTAATGTAAGATTGTAGCAAGTATTGGATATATTCCTAACCCTGCTCAGAAATCCTTATTTTAGTATACGCGTCAGTAAAAGCAGGGTATAATGCTGTCCATAATTTGCATACGCCTTCCTGGGACACGCGACATCCGTTATCTCCAGACCAGACTATTTTTTACTTCCGTATGTGCATTGTTAATCACTTTCGCAACAAAATTTTTTCTTCCCAGCGAAGCGTACATATCATATAAATTTTAGGCAGGATACCACTAAAAAAAGGATTTTTCAGAGAGATTTTTTGCTTGTGCTTCGAAAACGTCATGCACGTGTTAGATCCGTTGTTTTCAGATCAAGTCATGGTATTGGAAGACTCATCACATAAGGTATTGGTGGTCATATCTGGCCAAACAGGTTTTGCACTTAAAATTGCATAGAAATGTTAACTTAGAAAAGTGTCCAAACTTGTCTAAACATCAGGTGTCCCTGCGTAGTAGTATCCATACATCCTATATACTGTACAGGCTTTCAGGGACATTTTCGTAAAATAACTCTGGCACTATTTAATTTGTCTCTGAAAATCATGAACAGTCATGGAAGCACAGGTTTCTAACATTTTTCTATGTATGTGAAATTAACAAAAGAAAACGCCTCTGGGTAGGGGACGACCCATGATTCCTGAGTAGTGTTTTAAGGGATTTCCAATTTTAATAAAACGTTTTTCAACAGGCTATCATTGATCCACTTGACTATTTTCAAAGAAAAAGTAACTGCATGGCAGTCTTGGGAGCTGATTATGGCGTTGAGAGGTTTGAACAGTTTTAACTTCGGAAAACCGAATTAATTAAAGTTGAAACACTTGCGGTTGTTCCATTACGAACCTAACACTTTGTGGTTCATTAACGACAGAAAATGCGGTTTTACTCTGTTGCCTCCACTTCATTTTTATCAAACTATTGTTGTTTGTTCACCTTACCCATTTCAGCTGGTAATCCCAATATTAATGACAATGGTGTTTTAATTCACTTCGTTTCTTTTACGTTTTTACTGCAATATCAAGGGTTGTTGGGTCTTCACTGCGATTCTACATTGCCTAATTACAGTAGCTGTTATTTATGAAGACTTGGAGTTGATTTATTGATGCAGCTGCAGCATGCGCAAAACGTTTAAGCGCACTAAGCTTTGCAGAAGCAGTGGAAGAGGAACTGGTGCTCGTGAGTCAGTAGGGACGCGCGCATCTAAATAACCAAAGGTTCAACTGAATGAGCATGGTGGCGGGTTTTCTTTGCCCAACTTTATTCTCGCTTTATCAAAGGTGAAGTCACGCACTTTTGAGTAGGCTCCACAACACCCACATGCAAACACAACATTTCCGATGGAAAAACTGAACTCTTGACACGACAATTCGCGGTTTTGTCTGGCGCCCTTTCATTGGAATGTTGCAACATCAAGTTTGGCCGCAAACAGTTAGCTTTCCTCGGTAAATTCTCCTCGTAATCAAAAACCTCAGTTCAGCTTTCCCAAGACATCGAGGTATTCGTGGACATGTTGCGGTTGTATCTGCGGCTGCGATTGGGAATAGGCTCGAAATTTTTGGGAAATAATGTTCAACGTTACAACAACAAGTTCAAGATAAGGCATTTGCGTGTGGACTAATGAGTCTTGGCGAATAAAAATGGCATATTGATCGAGTCGTGCGAAGGTAACAGACATGCAAGTTGTTGGGTGTTGTTTTTGGGCCATTTATTTCAGCCCGCTGTTTCAAGTTCCCGAGGATATTTTCAAAGGAATCGGGCTATTTGTGCTGAAACTTTGGCGACAAATATGGAGGCATATATCGAAATGCCAAACTAGCAACCGGAAAAATACAGTTTCATATCAAGCCACTCAAAATCTACTGTTGATGTAGCAGCATTTGCCTTTCTGATTGCTAGTCAAGAGAGCTTTCAGAAAGAAAGAAAGTCTTTGGCGACTGATCCATAATAATGATACACCAAAATGAACCTCTTTTACCAGCAAACATCCTTTTTTGTCCTCAGCAAGCAGTAAGTCGGAAAAGCCGTAAAGAAATTCAGAGAACAGTAAATAAAATTTTCAGGAATGATGTTTTGGAGTTTGAACTTTTGAGTAATGTTTTCTCTAATTTTTTACAACAAAGTGATAAAGTTACTATTTTATAATTTCAATAATTAATTTTCTTTTGTTCTGGAAGTTTTGGCAAGAGCTTCAAGTAATGAGTTTAGGAGCTGCCCGCTTGCTCACATCAAAAACTAGCATGGTAGAATCAACACACAGTCAACTGAATAATCTGATCAAGATGATGCACAGTACAAAGCTTATACATCCTTACTGAAGTTTTATGGCCCGACACATATAAAATACAATTATTGAACTTTACTCTGAATAAAGGCATATCATTTATCTCTAGTGTTTGCTGGTCATCGTAAATAAAAAGCAGCAGTTCAAAAATCTAAGAAAAAACAATTTNAAATGCACTTCTTTGGAGCCACTACCACAAGGGTATCTGCTCAATTACGTCATAAAGGACTGCACAGGTACTCGCACCATGTTTCTGCATAAAATTGCATAAAAGTTTTCCTGGCGTCAGATGAAAGCTATCTGATTTTGAAAAAGAAATATTCCATCACTGTACCACTTGAATCGTCAGACTACTTTTCATCATCAAAACAAATCTATTTATTATGAAAATATAAAAATGTATTTGGTCAAGCCTTTTAAAAAAACAGCAATCTAGCAGATAAGGTCAATTTATCTGCAGTCATTTGGCTTTCCTTCTTTCAAGCAATCGTATTTGGATAAAAACACATGAGCAGAGTCGGTGTAACAAACAAATTAAATCCGTGAAGCCTATGAACAAGCACTGAATTTTCGCCGATGAGCATGCTGCCTTTATTCCAAAATATTGTGAAAAGTGTAGAATCAAACACTGAAGACAAACAAAGTAAGAGATTCATATAATCAGCATCATCAATTTGTTTAATTTAAACGAACGAAACCATGTCTACTCATCTCTCAAGCTTCAAGTTAAAACTAACTTTTACAAATATAAACTAGATTGAATTATCTTGGTGTTATCATTCGCAGATATACTCCATCAAATCACCTCCAAAGTAGATCAACATCATTTTGAAACACTTTGGTAGGAGTTCCATTGTTGATGAAACTAAAAGGACCAAGCTAAACCATAGTTCAAAGGAAATTAGCAGTACAAAAGTTTTAAGTTTAAAAAAAATGATATACTAGTGTATCCGTAGAAGGCAGTAGCTTTTCTTTTTTCTGCTGCTTCACAGTTCACAAATATTGTTTTTTAGAGAAACTAACACCATGTAAAGATAGTTGTTTTTGTGCGACAGAGGATCAGTCATAAAACATGTTTTGACTTTCTCAGTGAAAAAAACTTTGTCTAGGGGCATTCGATCACAAACTTGTTTTGATTAACAACCACTTCCCTGAGGTTGATAAAGTGACAGAAAAAGCAAAAAATTCACCGTGTTTTGGAAGGTCAATAGTTGCACCAAGTTTCCTGACCTTTGCACGAGCTAATGACCTCTTCCCAAAGAGAGAGTTGCCTGCGGTTCAAGAACAAGTAAAGTTCCTTTATTGGTGAGAAAGAGGCAATTTTCATAAAAGCATTTGCAAAAAAGATGACCATAAGAAACTTACAAGCAACGAAGATATCTCAATGACTCAAGGCCTCATCTGAAGTCTGAATATCTTTAAGGAAGTCCTATTATTTTACCAATATATGCCGGTATTAGCGGAAAAGCTGAAAATTTGCTTAACAACATTTTCCAAATACACGCCTTTGTAAAGCTTTTCACTTCAGGTTTTTGACAAAAGGTATTTATGCTAAACAAGGGTCTAAACTTACTGTATTTCATGCAAAAAAACGTTCGCTCGCCAGCGAGCGATGTCGAAAGTTCACCTCGGAACAGACGAGTGTGAAACACCTTGTAAGTCGCCGGTTGTCATTTGATGTAACAGGGGAAAAACAGCAATTCGAGTTCAACAGCTTTTCCTCTGCCTCGTCATCGTGTCAACCCGGAAATGCCAATAGGTTAAGTACTACCCTCACAGCCGGTCACACGAGGGTTATCAACCTCACTGCTGCAGTTCCTCACGCTCCAATACCAGGCTTCTTTTGTAGAAGTCAATGGCAAGTCGCAACTCCACATTTTAATTCCTTTGAAGGTAGTTATTTGGGCAGCGACTGCAAATGAAAACAAGCGTTTCTTCTAAAATAAAACCGATGGTTCAACGGCATGTTGCGCATGCACAACCAGTGTGTTTCGCCTATCGCCCCAAATATAAAAGTAAACTCTGGTAAGCTTCCAGTTTCAGTCACGTTTTGCTGATGCGTCAGTAGCCTTTCAAAAAATCCGTTGTTATTCTAAATGAATTTTTAGTGCTGGGAAACAAACAAAAAATTTCGTTTTTAACAGCATTTTTCGTTTTTCAGCTTTCTGCGCCACGTCTCCCCAAACTCTGCCACAATAGGCTTTTGGTTTCGAAATCTCGCATATTTAAAAAATGTTAACCAGTAGATCAGTATGACTTTGGCAATGATGCTGGATGCTTGTTTTCCTTCAGTTATTTCCATGGTTTCTAATGAAGGTGCAATCAGAAGGAGAAGTAATGGTTCTTAAAAGTTTAAACTACTTGACTGAAACGCCAAGTAAATAACTTAGAAACACACACGATGTTTCTCTAACAGTCTGCCTTAAGTCGGTTGTCTTGTTTCATTGCAAGACCTTTCTGAAGCACTTGCAAAACCATTAGAACAATCAAAATTTTTCTTGATGCCGATTGTTGCGGATCAGAGTCGTTTAAACAGCAATCGAAAAGCGGTGCACCGTGTTCTGCGCAGCATCAAACTCAATATTACTTACAGATAAAGAGAGAGAAGTGGCACCTTTTTTACGCCAAACATCAGAATTAAGTGCGTTTTAGCGAGATAGCTTCACGCTGCCACTCGAACACAGACACCGATTGCGTGCATTCTTAAGCGCTTTTCTTTGAGCTTTTGCTTGTTACATTACCAAAAATGACTCAAATCTAAACTCCTCGCTTTTGTCGCACTCAGGCGAGTTGATTCACGTTTACATACACAAACTGTCAATTTCTGACGTGATTCATACGAAGCGTTATTCCCGTGCGCCCCTTGCAAGGACGCAGTTATCGGACGCGGCACCATGACTCGTTCGGAAGCTTGTAACCAGCCGGGGTTTACAAGACGAATTTGGAGCGCAAACAGCAGAAGACCTTTCATCTTGAACCAACGCCCTCCGGGCTGGTGGCCTCTAGAAAGCGCTAAGAAGGTGTAGTTGTGGGGTTAATGAACGAAGCACCGCCGCACGCTGCGACATTTTCACAAGTCTGAAACTTTTATCGACCCATGTTGAAGACTGTGGCAAGTTTCAAGTGATGTTAAGTCCCTCTGTNATGTTGAACATCTGTTAAGAACAGGTGCAAATTGTTGTACCACGTTTTCTCTTGGACAGTGCAGTATGTATGCCTTGTCTGATACATCATTTAATGTCTTTAAGATGGGTATTTCCACCAGAACAGCTCCAGCCTCAAACTGTTTTTTCTGCTATGTTTGATCTCCAAGACACAGTGATAAAGCGGGCGTTTGCCAGTTACTACCAGGTTACGTTATGGCTATTGACACGAGAAAACAACTGATTATCTACAAAGTCCAGGAGGGCTTCGTAAAATGTGTGTAGTTGTTCTTTGCTTGGCTGCCCAAAACTTTGTAGTAAACGTTCGTTTCTTCATATTTTTGTTGGAATATAAATTTTATGCCAAAGTTTAGCAGTGATCCACCTCGAAAATATCCTATATTTCTTATAATCGAGGTACATGTCCAAACTTTCAAAGCATATCTTAACAGAGTTTGCTACAACATTCTTGATCACGAAGTTCAAGAGCGCATCGCGCGCATCATAGGCATCAAGCACTTCTTACTAGTGCAATAGAAGAAAGCAATAAGGGCATACTCACGGAACCCGACTTAAAACTGCATAAAAATTTTGCATTGGTGACTTTTGAAAATGTGGAAATAATGTACTTTGGATTAATTTTTAACAGAGCATGACCTTCTTGCAAAATGTTTCCATATTTGGCAAAGAGACATTTCGATAATGGTGTTTCGCAAACGAATTTTTATGATATAATTTCATCATATGTTATCTAATACAGAGCTTCTCAAACTTTATTGTTTAGCGACCCCATTTCATATAAGGTATTTTTATTTGACCCCCTTCTTGGATAGCTTAGTTGTTAATGATATGTGTAAATATCTCATTACAGCTCTCAATAGGCATTTTGTCAATAGCGAAATCATAAAAATGCCCACAATCCACGAAAGTAACTATACAGTAATGAAACAAGCACGTAATGGAAACAGTAAAGCGAAAAAATTAACAAAAAACAATTCGGTTTATAGAAGCTATCAAGCACATGTAATAGGATGGATGCACTCGATAATTTTTACACAGGTCATCCAACCGTAGATTGATACAAGACAACGCAGGACGAAGGACATTCTCAACTTTTTTCAAAAAGGATTGTTTTTTTGACTTGATGTTGTCAATTTTGAGAATACCACTTCATACAAATATCTTGTGCAAAAGTCTAAGAGTTTATGAATGGCTAGATCAGAAATGACTGAGCATTCATTTCTTATTCTTATCCAAAAATGAAATAATCTGTTTAGGAAATTCCAGTTGCAAACTTTTGTCGTTCAATAACACCGCAAAGTCATCCTCGGCATGGCAGGTGTGTGGCCTCCTGAAATTTCAATTGTGTATGGTTTGTGGATCCAACTTTTCCCGAATCAAAGTACAAAGTGTTTCTGAAACTGTGTATGAAGATTTCAACTTTTTAATCTGAAACTACTCCGCTTGGTGAGCTCTCAAAGCAGTCAGCCTACCCTGGTTGATTATTATCATTTGATAGCTCAGGAAGACATCCTAGTAAACAACTGACACCATTTTGCCTCTAAAATGTAGTAGAAATAGATTCACTGCAGTCCTACTTTTAATTTTCTTGTAAAATAACAAAAATTATTATATCTGTTTTGTCAAGCCAATTTGTTTCGCGACCCAAATGGGGTCGCGACCCATAGTTTGAGAAGTCCTGATCTAGTACATACTTCTTTTTGTAGCTTTCTTTTTTATAGCCTGCTTTTGTTGAACTGTAAAACGTGTTTTTTATGTAGAACGGCCAGGCGTAATTGATACGGTGGTTTTAGCGCAGTTTGCCATTACCTGCTCTATCATAGGTGGAGGATTTTGTTTACTTGGTAACAAATGTGCGCCACAGTTCTGAGTAAAATACAGTGAGTGTTTAGTGCAAGAGCTGGCGACACCCTTTGTCTGCTTAAGGCATTCCAAAGTCTTACACTCCTGATGAAACTCTAGGGTTCCTTTGAATATTACGTTAAAAAAGTATGCGTCTGGAAACCTCTGCTAATCAAATTAATTAAAGCTTTCCAAAATGTACGTGTCTGAGGCATTATATCTGGCACGATATAGTAGCAACCAGACATTCAAAAGCAGCAGCGATTGTGTTTTCGAACTCTTTTGAGGTCTTTCATAGTCACTAGAAGTATAGTATTTGAAGTAGTACAGATGATGTCAATGGTAAAAATTTTCGAGGTGTTACATATCGGCACTGCGTTTGACACATTAACCCTTTGCAAGGTGAAGACAAACGGATGTTCCACTATGAGATATATTCAGGCAAAATATAAAAATCAAAATTTCCGCCCCGTTTTTAATAAAAAAATTAGTTTCGTTTCTTTATACTTTTGATCAGAAAGTTGCAGTGTTTATACAGTTTAGCTAATCGCGATTCCATCACGTTTTACGACAAAGTAACACCATTAATCTTTTCAGTCAAATAACGTATGCTGAATAAACTTGTGCAGTTTTGTATTTGAACAGCAATGTGTGCATGATGCAATGACGCTATACGCAAATGTGCTGCGTAGGAAAAAATCCCAAGATGCCTTTTCCGATTTCTCATTTGCAAATGCTTTCTCCACAGCGAAGAAGCCGCGTGCTGGTGAAAGTGCGTTGTTTTTGTGTTTTCTGTCGTTCACCTCCCGGACAAGGGCAAGAACGCCCGTTTTTTCGCAGATAGTCCTTCGGCATTTTTAAACATCTCACATGAATTCGAGCTGCACAGGATGACAGTTCTACAGTTCTAAGGGTAGAGCGTCCCGGGCTGTTCGCCTGCCGAGCTGAATGGAAGAGAAAAAACATGCCGCTCTATCGTCGTCTCGGCGTCTTGCTCACGCGCCGTTACACAACGATAACCTTGCGCGTTGGCCTGATGACCTCACTAAATTTATGAGGTTGTAAATTATGAAGGCAAAAAGACTGGTCATAAACTAGGGACAATGATAGTGGTTGCATGTTTTTGATCTTTCCGAGGAACGTTGTTTGTCGTAGAATATTTATCGCGCGTGACCTAGCGGCAGCCAATCAATTGTCGACCTCATTTTTAAGATAAAACTATTTGAAGACTGAAATGATCAAATGCGAGCAATAAAACTTGCAGAAATTCAAATTGAACTTTTTAGATGTTTATACGAATGGCATCAGTTCCTTTAAATTTCTGCTTGTTTCTTTAATAAACCACAGTTTTCACCGACACATCCAGTTTAACGAAGTAAAAATGTGTTTACACTGCTAGCATGCGCATTAGATACGACTCAGTGTTTCGTCGCTTCAAAACTTGTCAATAGCAGCTATTCTGAACGTAATACACAAAAACTAGCTGCGTTGCTTGAAATCACTGTGCATGGCGCAGAAAGCAAATATTGGAGGTCTAATTCCTGCATTAGTACCTTGAATGGGAATAATTTTTCATGCGGTATTTTTAATTGAAATGATAACACAACGGTTGTAATTGCAAAAGTTATACACTGTAGACCCGATATAACGCGATCCAATATAACGCGGAATCGGATATAACGCGGTTTGAGTATGGACCCCGATTTCATAACTGATTTGCTGCGATACAGTAGCTAACTGATTTGCTGCGATACAAAAATACGTGATGCCATAGCAGCGATCGATACAGCCTTGCAGTGGCTAGAGTGTCAGAACATGGACAAGACTCACATCCTACACTTGAAAGAAATACGAGATTGCAAGGAAAAAGAATAGACAAGCATTGAAGCAGTCAACCTTGGACTCGTTTTTAGTATAAACATCACATTGTCATGGAAATATACGTTCTTGGTCATGACTGTATACCATTTGTTACGCGACTCACTTATAACGCGGTCTGATATTGTGGATCCCGACATCCGCGTTATATCGGGTCTGCAGTGTACTTCTTTGGTAGTCTAGTTCCAATTTTTTGGTTAGCTTATTCAAATATATTCCGTTGAAACTTATTTTAATAACGTCAAGCTAGCATTCCATTGACATGCCGTTTTCGAAACAGTTACGTCATTTCTTTGTTTCTTATCTTGTCCATCAGACGAAACACATTCATTGGAAAAGATGTCATATTCCACAAAGAAGCTGTAACTTATGGATCAAGAAAGAAAATGATGTTATTCTCATTGTGTAGTACATCAAATATCACATGTGCCACCGTCTACGGAGCTTTTTCTTGGTAAATATTGCAATTGTGGCGAGCTGCTACCGCATCGCTTGTGCTTTTTGTTCCTGCAACCTGCATGAAAAGGCGACAAATAATACTTTACAACTCTCGGCCTGGCCCGACCGAGTATCGAATCCAGTCCAATATAAATAGAGGTGTTTGCTCGACCACTCGGCGACTTTGATGAGAAGTTATGGATCATGTAAACACAATAGTTTGATATCTGCTTGTATTTGTATGACACAAGATTGGAATAGAACTAAAGAAAGTGTGACCAACGCATGTGAGCGGGTTCTGGTCCACAGTGGAGCAAAATCACTTTAGAATAATATCGACATCCGTACGGTTGACAAATTAACGCACAAAATACTGTAAATTGAACTTCGAAAGTATTTATGAATAACTACAGGTTTCAAATATTTTCCCCTCACACCAAATTTTGTCTATTTTCAATTTCAAACAGATATTTCAAGAGGATGTTGAGGAATATCATGTCAGAGAAGTACTTTTTTCTTCAGGACATGATTTCATCACTAACTTGAAGAAAAACAGCGGTTATGAAGCAAAATCGCCATCCATGTTTTTACTTAGAATATCTCTCAAGTACAGCCAAAACACAAAAACACAAAAGCGGAATTAAAACTCGTATAAGATGGTTTCAACTGCGTACAAATGTTTTCTTTGTTTTGTTGCTACTTCATTCTTTGGAAATCTTTCTGCATTTTAAGAAATTATCCTTTACAGATCTTTGTTCAGTTCCTTCTGGAAATACAGTAAACCGGATTAAAGCTGTTTTAACCCTAGTAACTCAAAAAATGCTTTAAGGTCTGTGCTTCAAGAAACAATACAACAAATTATTTTTAAAAATTCGTTCAGAATTTGAACTCACAAGCTTGTCTCCCATATGTTTTGAGAAATTTAATATACTGTACAGTATACTGACAGGTATTGTAACATGTGACAGTGAATCATTTTTATGTAGGGCTTTGCTTTTGTTTGTACACACTTTGGCATCTGTGTATTTAAGAATTTAATAAAAGTGGAAGCACCAGTACAACTAAATAATCCCTGAAAGATAAAAAGCACAAAATCCTGTTGAGCATAATGCACACTTCTCTAATTTCTGTGTCATTTCCTATATATTCAATGTTGTACACTAGTGTTTTGAAACTAGTAGTTCATATCTTAAATTCAAATTGCACTTAGCCAACGTATCCCACTGTGCACTGCACGGCCTTTTTATAATTTTACTCAACGTGACATTGAGAATCAATGTAATTATGGCGACATTTTTGTTGAGTGTTCACAAATGCTTTTTCAGCTGTTATCAAAGATTGTGAACTACGCACCTTATATCCCAGCGGTGTATTTTCTGTTTTCTTATTTGGTCCTTGTGTATTACTGCTGCTGTTGAAGCAAGCATGCATGGAAAAAGATAATTTTACCTATCAGATGCATCGGTGTGATTGGATACAGTATGACTGGTGGCAAATTCACAAACCTATGACAATAATAAGCTAATTTTAGGTATAGCTGACTCCTGGGCTTGGCGTTAAACTCCAATCAGTGATAGGACTGCAGTTCTAGAGTTGTGCAGTTTTGGGGAAACTGGGATTCCTTATAGTTGTCATTATTCCCAGGTTCACTCTGATCTGTATAGTCTCTTTCAAGGGCAAACTTAACTCTTTAACCATGCAAGGCAATCAGTGTGGGTATTGGGAACCGATAGGCAGGTGGGAATTTTTCTTCCACTGCAGCAGCCCTTGCAGCTGAACCTGGCCCCAACATACTGTATTGGCCAGGTCTTCCCATGGGAGTCACTAAGGGATGCGAAGCGTGGTCTATTAATGACTGGTCAACTTAGTCACCTAAACCTTTTTCCCGGGCTTGCAATGGAGTTTTAAGCGGTTATCGTCTCTCACCGAAGTTCTGCGGCACACGCAGATATCATGGATGGACATTACAGAATGTGAATCGTGACGAACCCTTTTACATAAGTTCGTTTTCTCGCTGAAAGCGATGGCTGAATCATTCAAGTAAGTTGGTTAGATGTGCCCAGGAAAAATAGACGCAAATTGCGTTTTCTTCATGCTCGCCTTACAACTTGTTTTATCTTTTGCAAACCACCGCTGCAAAAAATAGGAAATTAAAATGAATTTTGCCTTAAGAGAGAGTTTGCACGAACGTGACAAATGAATTGCCCCCAGGTGTTCCATTGCGGAAGTTAGACGAGGAAGAAATAACCTAAGCTGACCTGGTTATAGTACGAGTTGAGAACTCTTATATTTAGCCGAAATCTTTGCTCGAAAATGTAAAGATTGGCAGCTTCGCAAGCCTCGTGCGATATTAAGGCGGTGTTTGGTTTACTAATGGGCGCCAAATAATATTGAATCATCATTTGTCTAGCGCGGCCCGTTTTTCAGATCTAGCCG
>JGI24022J15233_10001403_pt1 | contig 19976 bp, 10 predicted proteins | sample Ectturendosymbi2_FD_15233 | JGI IMG/M metagenome (IMG submission 15233) | reverse complement strand
TTTCTACCTTATGTGGTTTTTGCGATATAAAAATTTTTAATGTGTGCAGGACTTTATGGACACCCTGTACTTTTCGGACGACCGTAGTATAAACACAACAAGTCAACTCAAAAGCAAAAAATATCGCAAAAGTGCCTGATATATATGCGACGCAACGGAGACGAGTTTGAAGTCTGTTGTTTAGAAAGATTCTCCTTCAAAATCTTCACTCAACCTCAAGCCCGTACAGATGATGTTAGCAAGCAAGAAACAATGACTTTTTCAAAGAGCAATAACAGCTAAACACTTGTATAAATTGTCTGTTGGAATTCATCAGCTGCTGGATAGTGTAGGCACGACAGGCTGTCTTCCGTACATTTCATTTATTTTGTTGTCCTGAATAAACTAAGTTGGGGTTACTGCGGTTCGAAACAAAAGCTATGGCAGCCAGTTTCTACGTCGGTCCAATAACGTGCTGCTGTTGCTCGGGCGAAAAAAACTGATAAGAACATTCCAGAATTTATGTTGACGTCAGAGGCAGGGTTCGAATCTTTTGAAACTGTGTATAATTCTGGTACACAATGACCACAGCATGAAAAATTGATGACTCAGTAGAGGGTTTCCCCAAATGACCCTCGTTCATCAGCGCTTCATTAGCTACCGACCATTACGACATAAGAGAACCAGTCACTGACGATGGTGAACGGAGACCGTTTACAAAACTTAAATTAAGAAAAAGACAAGCGAAATCTCCCGCGGGCATTTTCAGTTACTCCCGGCTATTGTCAAATTAGCTAACGTACGTTGATATAACAGAAGTCAACTTGGTTCCCATTATATACCCTGCACTGTGCTGTGTTCCCAGCCGACAGTTGGATGAGCTAAACATGACAGAAAAGTTAAAGTAAATTCAGACAGAACTTGAGAGTACTGCTATTCGTCTGCGCAATTTGTATACTCAGATGTTTTACTGCAGCTAAAAAAGAGCATAGCAGCCCAGGCCGGTAGCCAGGTTTTAAGGTTTGGGTGGACAAAATACATTTTTTGGGGGAAAGATTTTTGTTTTTATTATATGTTTAAAACAAAATTTTCGGGGCACATCAAAATTTGGGGGACACAAAAATATTTGGGGGGCACTGCCCCGAATGCCCCTCCGTGGCTACGGGTCTGTTCCAACCTTTGCACTCGGGATATCTCTTTATTTCTACAAGGAACGATCGATCGCCTTTCCTAAAGTAGCGCACGATTTTCCCCTTTGTTGTTGCACGCCACATGTTGTGTTCATTGTATAGTGCGGCTGTGGTGCCAAAAACCTTTGTTAACCGACTGCAAGTTTCCATAACCGCTCTTGTTTTGCAGTTGACAACAATGATTGCTTCTCATATAAACTGTGCAACTTTCAAATTGAAATTTAGTTTTGTTTTCTCATTTTGATGTTTTTTTCATACCTAATGTCCATAAAACATGTGGGTCGGTGGGAGCGCAAAAGCAACGCGAGAAATGTTCACAGCCGCCGCAGAGATGTGTACGAGGCCACTTACGAAGGAAAGCAGGGTGAGAATACACTTAAACAAACGCACCAGCGACATGGCCGATCACTCATCAGCATGAAAGAGTTTTATTCAGCAGCAAGAATCTGGACTTGTAAAACCATCAAACACGTGAAGTGAGTGAACGGTGATGTTAGAAATGGACCCCCACTGCTAAATTGATCCGAAACAAATCGTCAAAATTCTTGGCAAAAATTGGAAACCTGAAACTGANGAACATTGGTGATNNAAGTTATCATTGTAAATGGAGAAGGTGCTGAAATTTTGCGGCTCTTCAGTGAGTTTTTAGGTCGCTTAGCGCTATAGTCGACACCACAACCCACGGTCTGCACTGGATCTGTGTTATCGACTTCACTGGATCTGTGTTATCGACTTCGCTGGATCTGTGTTATCGACTTCGCTGGATCTGTGTTATCGACTTCGCTGGATCTGTGTTATCGACTTCACTGGATTCTGTGTTATCGACTTCACTGGATTCTGTGTTATCGACTTCGCTTTTCCTGACTTAGTTTTGTGTCTGAAACAATTTAGATCAAATTAACAAATCTCATCCTTGCCGAAAGTTTAAGGCAGGATGAAAATATCTTTTCGATCAAAGAGAGTGTGCACATCCATTATCCTACATAGCAATGGTTTCATCACTTGAAATTTATCAGCCATACTTAAAATTAATTTTAATCAACACGTTATTTTTCCTTTATAGTTTTTCTCGGTTATTCCGAGAACTACATGTATGTCTTATAAAGTAAAACAGGGTAAATCAGACGATGCGCTGGAGGCAGTTACTGAAAATTCTCTTCATTTTACTTTCTACAATTTGTTTGATTCCTGGATGATGTAACACGGCCCAACACGCAATTTTTCCCAGCAGTCACGAGTTACGAATCAAATCACGTCAATGATCTACTTATAATGGAAATTACAGAAGTCAACCGTTTAATTAACCTGTTGTTGCATTTTTCTTTATTTGCACTAAACGAACCTGACGATCGATCCTTTTATCAGATTGACAAATCAGTCTTGTAAGTTGGTCAACTCAACCGTCCCTCTGGCTGCATTAAGATTTATGTGTCAGAGAATTGGTTGATGTGACGCTACGTAACGCAACGCTAAGAAGCCACCAAAAGGCCTAGTGAGGCCAGTGTTGATAAGTTCTATTTGCACCAGACCGCGTTAAGCATTTCCTTTCTTAAGAAAAGTTTAATCAGGAATTTTATAATAAAAGCTCTTTAACGTCACTTAAAAATGTAGGTAGTTTTGCAAAGGCATGAGAGCTGTGGAAATATCCTTGAGGTCGTTTGAAGTTTATCAACTCGGCAAATTATTTTACAAAGATTTTTAAAGCGTTATTCACGTTGCTACAATCGTGTAAACTTCTTTTGAAACTAATAAAGCCCTATCGCATGTTTCGTGAAATTCAGCTTAATATAGAAACTTAAGGGCGGTCATACGTTTAAATATGCTAAATGGAACTTTGCCGGCTGCTTTGCTTTATCGAAGAGGGTTCACTGAGGATGTGCTGCTGCACTGATCCTCTCGCCGCCCACACCGGCTGCATGAAGTAGGTCTCTTGGTTGTTTGTGTAAAAGTGCTTGACGTACGTATCAAGTGCACCAGGAGAATGTTTAGAACGTAGGTTCTGAAACCGGAAGCCCTGAAACGTAAGCCGGAAAGTCGAAGGACTTCATAGCATTGACTCTTGCAGATCACCACACTGAAAACAAACTGCCTCAGCTGTTTTTTTTTCCATTATTTTTGCTTCGATGGACGACCTGCAAATCCAACGACAGTGGTTCAATTATCGACAGAGCACGTGGGCAAGATTAAAATTTGACGTTTGCCAGTACCTGCTATTCTCCTCGGAAAAAGTCAAAAGCTGGGAGGTGATAGTAATTGTTGGCATCGACCCATAGTTATTATGTCGAGTTCCCCTGTCACTACAGCGCAGCGACTTATATTTCTGAACCTGTCAACAGACGGTATTCTAATCTCTATAGGGTGGCATTTGAATAAGTGTGCTGAACTGACAGAGAAGAAACGCTGTCACGCACACGGAGTTATCTGTGAACAATTGCTGTCACGCGCGAGTTTTCGCATGATCGGTTTTTCTGTTTTGTGAGAGAGTTTTAATGATATTAGAACACCCATTCAAGTGTGAAGGAAGATAAAGGTGTAATGTGAATTTTCTTGCCGATCCGCTGAAAAATTCATGAGTCAGCTTCAGGGGTAATCTTAGTATTAATCATCTATTCCCGTTCATAGTAAGCACGGTCTCTTTAACAAAATATATAGCGCAGGGCAAGGAGTTCTTGGGTTGTCGTTCGCTTCTGAAAAAGTTCGGTGCAAATGTAGTTATACTTTGGCTATTTTCATGCCCTTAAGGCAGGTGCTTATCAGACAAGGGCATGGGCTATGATGCAGGTCTTTAATAATTCATTCCTAGAAACAGAAATGAGCCAGAGCTCGCGCCTGTAGTGTGGAAATCACGGTGGAATAAAGCTTCTCGTCTGGTAGACAATTAATTATGCAAGGCGACAAACGAACTAGCCTGTTACGATTACGAAATATTCTCTCACAGCAAAAAAACACATATCGAAACGCTCTTCGATACATATTGCATTCTACCTTACGTAATTAGGTGTAAAACCACTAAAAGAAAATGTTTTGTTAATCAGTAATGGTTGACTGGCGCAAGCAATGAGCAGTGCTCCAAACAGTTACAGTTGTGAAATTTTTGGTCGTGACCAAGAAATTTCAGGAAAGGAAGTTTGGAGTGATTTTTCAGTCAGTCTCGTGCTTGATCTCTGCCGGAATGCGTTTTCATCCGATTGGAAAATTATTGATGCACTTGAGGCATGCGTCATTGTGAGGTTCTGAACCAAAACAACTACTCATCAGAGAAGAATGTGCTTAAGGTTAATATCATTTCGTAGCCAAAATGTTATCAGAATGTGACTACGATTTTTCCAGTGGAGTCAATAATTTCTGAAGTGAATTTGATCGCTCGAGAAATCGTCTCGTGAAAGCAATTTGTTTGACAATAAATCTAACGCGTAGTGAAAACGAACTGACATCGGAAATAATGTTGAGAAAACCAGCCTCGCAAATAATGCGTTGTCATTTTCAAGAAGACTACGCCTCCTTGGAATTTGCGTGATTTTTCTTACCCACATTTCAGAGGCAGATCAACGTTTCTGAACACACATTTTTGCCGCAAACTAATGCAGATGATTCCCTGGTCGTTTGATACAGACAGCACCTACGAACGCAACAATTGTTTACTTCACGAAAAGCACAGCATGACATCTGGTGAAGAGGCGTCGCTGGGACGAACAAGTTGCAGTCAATCAATGTGGTTGGATTGCTGCAACAACTTTAACCAACACATGACACAGTTGCCAGGTGCCGTGTTTTCCAATGGAGGAAGTTGCATCTGATGCGCAAAACACCGTGAACCACCATCCAAATGCGGCGGTTGGCGAGTACAAGTCATAAAACTTTTCCCAACTTTTGAATGATTCAGAAGCTTTGCCTAAAAACCAGCATTATTTTTCAATAAACTATTTCACCTGAATCATTGCATGAACTCGATTTTCCTTCCACACAACAGCAAAAATGGAGTTAACGGTACACCCAACACCCAATGTAAATTGCTGTATTTTTCTTGGACAGTTTGTAAGCGCCAGAAAAAAACAAAAATGACGATATCAATGCAACGAATGACCTCCTAGGACAGAAATGTTCATTTAACCTGACCTAATCCAAATTGCTTCAATCGCCGATAGCTGCACTAAAGTCTTACAAGCAGTGGGCATAACGACAGGCCACAGTAATCCACAAATACAGATATTATCGATTCTTCTCGAGCGTTTTTCGCACTGCCGCAGTAAAGTGTACGAGCTGGCTGATGTGAAAGAGTATTAATGGTCTCCTGATGGAAACTAGCAACCGATCGAGAGACAACATAAGAAGTACATTTAGAAACTAATGCGTCCCAAGAACTGCAGGTGCTGCAGCGCCGGTGAATAGAGCTTCGTTCTTTTGACTGTTGTCTCACAGACGGTGTCAAGGCTTGATGGTAATGCTGTTGGTGTGCGATATCAATTCAACGAAAGATGAAGTTCTGTAATGCAAACCTGAACTAGTATCGCAAACGCGTCTCAGAACCGTTCAGCTGACAAAGAATTAAAGCCTGCAACAGAATAAACGATTTCCAAGCAATCGCAGTTGTTTGTGATTTGAAATGATCATCAAAATCCCAAGCTCGACGTAACCAAACGCGTTATGCACGAAAGCCAGCCGTTAACAGTGACTGGTTTTTATTAGAAAGGTTTTTCTGTAAGTAACAATGCCAGTGTTTAGCCAAACAGCTCGTAAAATTCAATGAGCTCTTAATTCAGTTTTGCGTTGGTCGTGCTGGCTTGTGGTTGTTTGATACTTACGCAAATTTGACGCTGTAACTAAGAATTTTTGAGTAGTAAAAAACAGAATTTAATGTTTCGATGCTGTATCAGGTTTAGTTCAGAGACAGAGTGCAGTTGTTTCTGTCGAAGCAGGCATATGCAATTCAAGAAACAGACTCATCATGTGTGGTTAGTAAACTTGTGATCAAAGGAAACGCTTTTGGTTCACTGTTACACAAACGAACCCAGGACAAGCCGCATTTTACTTCCTGGGTAGTGGCTTTGATACGACCGAGCACCTGGTATCTTGAAAACCGTCTAGCAGAAAGCCAGCGGAAGACCAAATAAAATGCACAGGCTCAAAACCGTTTTCCTACAAACGGAAATTCGTTCTGCAGAAGATCGTATGCATTCGTGGCAGGAGCAATCTCGTGAGCTGCCATATGGATGCATGTGGTGTTTACTGGCACTTTTCCGACTACGATTTGCTCGCAGTAACAAGTAAAGTGATGGCACTTATGGAGAACAGCCTCGTGCAACGAGGGACGAGAAGAAATGTCTCCGAGGCTGGAAATCTGTGAAAAATCGGGCTTGGTTTTGAATAGCTTGATAAAGATTTTAAAAGTAGGCAAATTCGCTGGAAACTTTGACAGAGATGTGATGATAACCTTTCTCAGCCCTTTGGAAATTTTCATAAAAAACACGCAGAATACAAAAAATCGGGAAAAACTAATTGTGATATTTGACAAAAATCCGGTAAAGTCAAATTGAAGAAAATGCACACAAGATTTTTTGTCTTTCCAAATAAATCGGCTCTAAAACCTTGTGACAGAGAGAAGATTGAAAAAATCTGGCATAAGCAACCATAAATACTCAAAATGAAAATGGCGACAACACTGCAGGTTGAGAAGAAAAATCACGCCCGATTTTGTTTTGATCTCTGAAACTCAAATCAGCGCAAAGAATGCTGTGGGANGTGGGCGAACTTTGAGTTGGTATACCGTCCAGTCACGAAAAAAATTTCTCTCCTGCTTGCAGCTTGCTTTTGGTAATAGTCAATGGTTTAGTCGTGGAGGTGGAAATGGCCGTTCTCCCACGTATTACAATGGAAGGAAGACGTTACTCCACGTTACACCGACTTGTTGACTTTTAGGCTTTTATGGCGTTCGTTTTGGTGAAAGTTCTCACGAAAAATTCCCATCTTTCTTGACTGCAGCATAACATGTCTATTCCTAGCAGTGCACCCCCGCCTGTGTCTTCTTCTATGTCACTTTTATATTTACTCCAGAACAAAACAGCCATTCAAGGCGAGCCGTTCTTTGGTGAAACGTGTGTTGCAAAATGCCGTCGCAATGTGGAAAGCTTTGGCCTCGGCGTGCACAATTTATTGATTGACAATTTCGCCCGCTAAGCAGCTTTGCTCTGTGGAGATATTGGAAGAGGTCCTGTTATGCCTTCCTCAATAGCCTGTGAAGTCTTGGCAGCCTGACTGGAGCAGATCAAAAATTTGAGTCGGAAAGATGAACTCAGATATATTTATCCATGTGTTGCAGTTGTTTTTATGTATTTCTCCAGTTTTTCTTGTTCCTGAAACGCGAAAGTAGGCCACTATCCATTAATTTTAAATTTTAAGGTAAACAGAAGGTATACTTCTGGAATGCAGCCATCGTATAGGCGAACCTTTCCGGGTACATGGTACTTGCCCGACTTTTAAGTTAAGGTTTTGTTTTATGTTAAAAAAAGAATCGAAAATCGTTTAAGGATGAATGAAATTTTTATTGCTCTCAACGCAACCTCCCTGCCGCAGTCTGAATCTGAAAAAGAATCAATTTTTAAGATTTAGTTCATCGATAAACTGTTCGCCCACCAACAACGAAACGCTTTGCTCTCGTTACCGGAAGTATTTTCTTTAATGATGAGCCTTTTGGCAAGGTCGGGTTTCCAAGCAGTTTAGTGGTCAACCAAGTGCGAAAGACAATTGCAGTATATTTCTTGTTGTGACGTTTTCTTCTTTTATACGCACGACCATTATGACGTCAAACCTATCATTTGGATTTATAAAATCGAAAAACAGCACTTTCTTAGAAACTCAAAACAAAAACGAAGATCTTAAGTTTTAGGCATTTAAAAGAAGTGGTTATAGGTAATCGAATGGCTTTCGAAGTTATTTCTTCATCATCTGACGATAACCTTTAAGCTTTGGAAATAGAATAAAAGACAATATAAAATTAGACCAGATTTGTTGTTGCGACATCACTGACTATTCGGCAGAAAATTAAACTACATTGCTTGTTTTTGATTAATGGTGCAAAGTTAACTGCTCGGTTTACGAATTTTACAGTCCTTGCCTCAGTCATCTAAAGTATTTGCTGCTCACATGTGGGTGTTTATACGTGGAGCGTGCTTTAAGGTTCCATAGAAGAAAGCTCATGCGGTGTTTCTGCTTACGATTTTACTTTTGCTAGCAGTAGCCATTTTAGCTGCTGTGCTTTTCGTTCTCTTGGCGAGGCGTCACAGTAAACAACAATGTCTTGGCACTTCCTGGAGAGATGGGTTGAGAAGGCAAACCAGCATTCGACGCTCGTGGGCAAGATATGGATCACATTCCTGATCGTGTGTCGGATGGTGATTGTCGCATCGGTCGGTATGTGAGAATGGTGCGATTGATTTGTTTGCCTGTAAATCAAACGGGAAGAAATTTTCGTAACTGAGAACTAAGCAAACCTAACAAAGTGTAGTAAAGTGATTGGTGAACAATGACTGAAAATAGCGAATTTCAATCAGTTAAAATGATGTTTTGAAAAGTTTTGTTCTATCGAATGCCGCACAACAATCGAATACGAGACAGTCAACTGTAAATAGCTGAAGCACGCAGCTGGTGTGATATTAAAATTTCAGTCATTTCCACATCTACTTTAAGCTGCAGTGTTTGAATTTATTGCATCTCTGGTTACTTCGACACACACTTCCGCTCAGTTTTCATCCTAGTTCCCTTTGATATTAGACACCCAGAGGCTCAGCTGCAAGATGGTTTAGTCTCCACAGCAGCAGTGTGCTCGTGACATTTTTGCAATAAATTACATTTTACGTTTCAGTTTACTACCAGTTTGTCAGCATCGGGGAAAATCAGGAAAGAGCCTTCACTTATATCCCATCAACTTAATTGTTCGCACTTGAAATAGCATTTATAGGTTTGTAATTAAGATATCGAATGAAACATCAATTCCGCTAGTGCAATTTGAACATCGTTATGAAGCTTCATGTTAGCAAGTAGCTGAATGTTCTCTTATAAAATTTTGAGACAGTAGTCTTATGGTGTGCGCAGCATCATCCTGCATTGTAGTTAAGCCCCCGTGTAATTTATTATTAATACTTCGCCTTCTTGACGGTTATTCTGCCTCTTGAGACTTTCAGTGGCATTGTTTTCACCAAAGCGCTCCTCGTCAACCTGAAGGCAGGCAAGAGTTTACTTTAGCTTGGAGAATAAAACTTATAAACAGAGCCGTTTGCTCCTTATGCCTTTTTATCAGTTTCGAGCTTTAACAAAAAAGGAAATGACAATTATCTTGTGCACGGAATTATCTTGTGCAAACGTTTTAAAAAAACACAGTTTTCAACCTACGATGATCTCTCGGGAAGGTTTGCCTGCGCAGTCGAAAAAATCAAACCAGCATGCGTCCCTTATAGTCACGTGATCGCATTTTGCGTCAGGTTGGAATATGACATCAGAAAGGCTCTTATTTGATTTCGGGGAATAAGCTGAACGGTGCTGCAAGCTACCATGGTCTTTCGACTCTGATACTACAGAACTGTACTGAATCAAAGACTGCAGATGCATGGAAAAGTTAACTAAACACAAAGCGCCAAGTGCCTCAAGCCAGCTGAAGTTGCGCAGAAGTAATCTTGTGCCAAAAGATTGCATTTTTGCACAAATTTGAAGTTTTAGATTTGCAAAGTGGGTCAAGTTGAAATGAAAAAAAACAAAACAGTCAGTTACTAAAGCGATGGCCCACAATTTGATAACCTACAATAACACATCGGCAACAAACCAACGACAGGCAAAATCTCTGATAGCTCAATGGTATGTGGTGGGCTTTCGGCCAAATGCATTAAGACAGTGGTAGGTTGTGATCAAGCTTTTTCCATATTAATGGTAGCTTGTTTACTCAGTTTTAGGCATGCAGCGCTGCTGCTTTCGCCCGTCTGCTGCAAGTTGTCTCAAGGGGCCTATTCCTGCAAGTCGCCGAGCACTGCTTTGTGCGGCCACCAGGAGGGCTCGGACAAATAATGATTTCCCATCTAACGTTGTAGTTGATTGCTAAAAAGAATAATTTATCCCTAATGTGGAAAGTTCTGTTCAACTCATTTAAACTTAAAAGCGTTTTTCAAAGACGTGCATCGACTGTTTGAAGCCGCATTTTTCTCTGCATCAAAAAACTTTTTATTCTCGTGCGTAGACGTGTGGGAGGTGACTGGCTGGGGTTGGGAAGTAATTTGCAATATTGTGGGCAGTAAGCACAAAATGTAATTGTTTTCCATTCAATCTCGTTCAGGGGACAGGGTTTACAATGACGAACAAAGCGAATTCAAGTGCAATACTCTGCAGCCTGGATGTACAAATGTTTGTTTCAATTCGTTTTCACCAATCTCCCACCTAAGGTAGGTTTTTCCGATTACTTTTTTAAAGTTCATAAATAGGATGTGTATATATTATCTACGTTACATGTATAAACCTTTAATTTGCTTTAGGGTGGTACTATTACCTCGTTAATGGATGATATGGAAACGAAAGAATAAAACACATGCTTACAAATTGCACTTAGGTCAAGTCAAGATATGCTTGGACGCAGGGCCTGTGAGAGAGGAGTACAAACGTGCATCGTACCTGGGCCCAGTAGGTACATAGGGCCCGGGAGGATGAATGTACGCACGCCAAGTTTTTCTGTAATCAAGACCAAAATTATTAGTGTAAGCCAGTTCAAGTTCAGTTACACCAATTCATCTATTTCTGAACCTTACTGTAGCATGGTAGCTGTTTTATCTATACAAACAATGGGCAATACAAGTTTCGACCCGGGCCCTTGAAGCTAAGGGAGTCCGGTATCGATTTTCGTACCCCCGGGTAAAATTTCTCTCAGAGGTCCTGCGGCGGCAGACGTACCATATATTGCCATCAGATTAAATCGCGTTAGGCACACAAAAACCAATTGGGAAAGTACTAGCTTAGTAATTAACCTGTTGAGCTCAGTCCTTTCGTAGCAGTTCAGTCATATGCTGCACCCAAAACGCAAAGATCAGTGTGAAAAACAATTCTAAATGCACAAATACACGTTAAAATGTAACTAGTCTCCACAAAGGTGGCACAAGCGAATCAGTCGAGAAATTTTTTTCAAATCCTACAAAATATTTGCTCGATTGATCCGATTGTTTGTCACGTTTGTGGAAACTAGTTACTTGAATACAGATATACGCAAGTTTGAATCATTGCAAAAAGAAGAAAGCATAGCTCAAGTCAGATGATTCATTGAAAGCTTACGGAAATCCTAGAGGTTTCAATTGTAAACTTTAAGAAATAATCTAAAAAAAGAATATCATAACATAATTCTCGTACAACAGAAAATGTCCCATTTTTCAGCTAGGCAATGTGATTGTAATTCATAACAAAAGCCATATACAGTAATGATAAATATTTGTTATTCTCAGGAACATCGTTTCACGTCTATCACGTATGTCATTTTTTACGGGAACATTAAACAATTGAACGCTTTGTCATGTTCTGCTCTGACACTCTTGCAAAAGGTTTCTACGAACTCGCAGCCTTTTTCACAAATTTCTTCGCAACATGATATGCTAAAAACTTACCAATGTTGTTGTATCCACTCAATCAAACGAAACTTGTACAAATTATTTACTTCTAAATTTTACATTCTCTAAAAGTGCCTTTTCACACTTGATCTTTTTTTGTCCAAAGTGATTTCCAATTTTGATCGTTTAAACTTTAACAGATTTAGTTGTCGTGTAATTGTTTTCACAAACTCTTTTTCAATCAACAATCCAAACCCCCAAATGTGATTGAAAATCACCGAAATACTGCATACCAAGCGCATACAAAGACCACAGTTTGTCCAAAGCACTACATGTCGATCATGGGCGTCGGAAGGATTTTTTTCCAGGGGGGGCGATAGTGGATTTTTCCGGGGGTAGCCAAAAGATTTTTCTAGGGGACCCAAAATCGTTGAAATTTCATCTTACCTACTCGAAACTAAAAACACATTCTTTTCTTGCTGCAAATTTCATAGGAAAATGTCAAATGTCAAACTCCAGGGGGGACAAGCCCAGCTGCCCCCTTCTGACGCCCATGATGCCAGTAAAAGTTATTCATGGAGACTACAAGATCTGTGCATCGTTGTAAAAATATTGTCAGATACAACAACCAACTAATTAATTCTGTCAAGTTACTATATTTCCACGTTGCTTATAAAGAGTTAAGAGGTCAGAATCAGGGATGTGGAAGCGGAAGCTGGAAGCGGAAGCGGTCCTTTTTCTGTGGAAGCGGAAGCGCGAAAAGTCCACCGCTTCCGTTTTCCACATAGGTCATAGGTTATTTGACTTGAAGAACAACTTGGCGAAAATTTTTTTTGCGTTTGCCGATGTGGATTAAACGGTGAAGTTGCACTATNAGTTTGAATGAACGTGCGATATCTGTAGCACGAGAGAACGAGATAAAGCATGGGGGAGAGTCGGCACCTAGCCACTTTTTATGATATCGAGGGTAGTTACAACACGGTGCAATATTTTTTGGTCAAATTTTTCCTGTAAGTGTCTTAGGGTTGTGGCATGCTCTGTGGGAATTTACGAAGCAATTACCTGCAACCTTAAAAGTTACATGGATTATTTCATTCGTCATCCAAATGGATCAAGGGTCCCCATGCGTCGGGACCCATGAACCGGCTTGAGGGACCAATAAACCATGCTTGAAACTGTAAGAAAATGTTGGTCCATTGCTGCACGGTTCATGTGCACCATTCCTTAAATTAAGAATCGAACTAATGAAACTTCAAGCAGCTAACTGAAACACATTAATGAGTTTATTGTCACTGGCTATTACAAATTTATGGAAAGTAAATCTTCGGTTTGAATATTTGAAGTTGAATCAAAACGAAATGTTATTTCAAAGATCAATCCTGAAAATTGAACAATACTACAACACGGTATGTTTTCATACATCCGAAGAAAATAAATCATTAATGTATATATCCAGTGAATGTTCACAGCAAACTTTTTAATGCCAAACCTCTTTTGGTTGAACTTGATGTGACAAGAGGAAGATAGGGGTCCGNTTAAATGTCTTTTATGTTCGGCTCAATAAATCTACATTCAACACTGCTGAGATGCTATTTAAGAAACCTTTCCTCGAAATAGCCNTATTCATTCTTATTTTCAGCACCTGCCCAATATNTAAAAAAACTTTTATTTTTGCAACTGATTGCAAAAGCACACAGCTCTTTTTTTGGTTCTACTNAACAGGACTGTAACTATGGGGGGCACAAGTCCCCTTAAAAATTTTTTTGCCTTCCTTGGAAAAAAGTGTTGAACATAGTGTAAAACTATTGTACATCTAACTGGTCCTCCTCAGAAAAATCTCCGCCTCATCCTGATATCCCAAGCTGGTTGCAGGCCTTTTTCTACAGCATCGCTGTCTTCATGAGGTGATTTATGGACTTCTGTGCTGCTACTATTATAAGTTCAAGGGCCCTAGGTCTGCTTCTGACGAGGCTTCAAAACAGTATTGCAGTCAGAATGAGGTAAAAAAAGCCATGGGTCCGCGAAACAAACTTGCTAAGATTACTGGCGGTTTTCTATCAATTTTCAACTGTTGCAAACTAAAGGATGGAACAGTTGGACCCAAGATGCCTTCAGTGACTAGCGATGTCATTGACTGTCCAAACAAAATTATTGGGTGTGTTACTGCTTCAGAATGTTTACTTATATCTATAACTTTTTTATGAACACAAATATTTTTTATTAGCTTTTGCTTTAATAGGTTGGGTCGGTGATAATGGAAAGACTTGTGCTTCTTCCTGTTTTGTATTTTTTTGTGATACCCTGACTTTTGGCATATGTTTGAATTTCTTGAAGAGTTATATTTTAGCTGGAGGATGCCACATTTTCAGAATATGCGTAAAAAATTTATTCAACATCTCGATCGAATTCCTTTTCTGCAAAAGTTTAGGATGGTCTGCCACGAAACGTGACGGACACACGGCGTCTGAAAAAACAGTATATGTTAATCAAACGGGAATATTTTCGTTTTTTCAAAACCAGCCAAAATGTTGGGTGAAATAGGCTAAATCTATGGATAGAGTTGAAGCAGACAAGTCGCATATTGGATCTGGGGTTGGAAACCACCCTCTTGAAATTTACGCAGCTTTATCCGCGGCATTTATGCCAATAGCTTAAGCTCTTTCCCAAAAAATACTACGAAATAAATAATAGAATTACAAAGTACAGAAATCATGGTTTTTCTCAAGCGTCTGTATGTCTAATTAGTTAGGCGGGACCATTGATCCATTGTTTAACGAACCCCACATGTGGCTCACGGGTCACTTCTGCGCCATTTTGAAATAAAATCACGCCCTCACTTAAACCCGGCCAGTCGATGCTTTTTTCGTCTGCTAAAATGCATATTATGATGCACTAAGTTAACCAAACAAAAGATGCCGGAAACAACTTAGAAACAACAGCGTTAAAACAAAAAGTTCAAGACCCAATAATTTTACTTCAACCACCAGAAAAGTTATTACCAGTGACAAAAACCTAAACGCTGTACTTGCTTGCATCCCGTTAACATGAGAAAAATAAGTAAGCATGAATATCTAGTACTCATAAGTGGCGCTGAACCTGTGTAGTTTTCAAAAAATCTGTGTGGTTCAAGGGTCCTGCTATGATCACAGGAGCCGACCTTCCTTTAACTAGCATTCATGGCGTTCTTCACAGAAGGCCTAATCTGCTAAGGTCAACGGTCGTTTTCTCCCCTTTTTGTTGGTGGAAGCGGAAGCGCTAGGTGTGGAAGCGGAAGTGGTTGACGAATTAGCCGCTTCCACATTCCTGGTGAGAATTATGGAGTATAGCACCTATAACAGTTGAATGTTGCACTGTATCCGAAAGATAACCGATTTTAAATCGCGTAATTATAAATTTGGTCTACAATAGTTTAAGGATTTTCATGATGTTCCAATAATCCTGCAGTAAACGTGTGAATAGGTTCAAGGGCGGATCCAGAATATTTTTGGGGACGCTACCGACCACCAATTCAGCATTAAGCATTATTATTACTGCAGTTGTTTTTTAAGTTCGTGCGAAGATATTGTATCCCACTTTATTAGATGTACTGAACGTAGGTATTAGGGAGGCTATTTGCTTATAATTTTTTTCTGTTAAAGTTACTCGTGGGTATGCAGGAATAGTCTTAAAAGAAAAAGTCGGTATTTTGCACCCCCTTGTGAAAGGGGTGCATGTAAGGATTTGTTGTAAGCAACAAAAAAGTGGTAATGTGCAGTTATCTTGCAGGCTTTGTTTTATGAAAGGAACTGTTATTACCCCAAATAATCGTGCCTTTGCAGATTTTGGAGTTTTCAAATACTATTTGTCGCTACACCCTCCGTCGTATTTGTAATCTACTCAGCACATAAAACTAAGATGAAGAAAACAAACAGAAGACAACGACTGTCCAACGATGATGACGACGATGGAACCACTGACAAGCTACGGTCGCGGTAGGACTTGGGTTTAGATCGTTCCTTCGGTTCATTGTTGTTGTGGGTGATGCAGTGACTTTACCAGATCAGCAACAGGTTTTAATTCACGCATTAAATTGCCTTGTTAGAAAGAAAAATATTTTTTTCTTTCATTAAATATTGTTCAAGTTGATTTTGGTGACGTTTCCAATGATGCTATATGCCCTAAAATAATATCTAAACCTTCGTTTCACAGAAGTCATATTGACTTTGCAAAAAATCGTTTCTACTTGGTCTTTCTGCATCGATTAAAGCTTTTGTTGTGAAAAGAGTGGGTTAATATCCTTAAGATTATCAATTGACAATTAAAAAAACAGCAGCCTTGTTTTGCATAGTGACCTAACATGGCAGTATCATATTGGTTGAAAAAAATGTGGTGCTTTAGCTTTACGCACATTAATACATGGCTAAGCTTTTGTGGAATATGCTGTAAAACAATTCATCTGTTTTGTCCTAATTAATTCCGTTACTTTAAAAAAACTTTGGAAAATATTGTATCAAATTCCAACAAGCGCGAAAAGCTTGAAGTTCAATATTTAAAACAAAAAGATCGTTTTCGTGGTGACACTTAAAGTAGCATTAATTTAACATAAAAATCAAAAACATCTTTTTATTCTTAAAGATTGTTAAGTTATTGACGTGATGGCATTTGAATATGCTTCACTGTTGAAACATTATTCTTTCAGAGAGAAAGTCAGTCACCTGAAAAGTATGTCGAGTCGCTCGAAATCCCATGCAAGTCGTTTCCATGACAAAAACAAGAGCGAAATCATTTCCAAGGAGGTCGCGAAGACAGGGAGAAGTAGGAATCGCCGCCTTCGTGGGAGTATCTCTCACCATCAGCAGCTCAATGATGAATTTATGCTCGAACAAGAAAAATTATCGTCTGACAACGACAAAAAGCACACTTACAAGCGACGCCGTATAAACAGCGGAGGCGGTCTGCCAAAAAGTACAATCATCCGTCTGCCTCAGATGAACCGCGGCAGGCACGACACCGACCGAGGGCGACGGGGATGGTCGGCGTATTTTGAGCGAAGCGGCAGCTGCAGCAGCAACACCAGCGGCGTTGGTTCGATTGATAACAACAACAGACACGCGAAGCGAAATTCAGCCACAAAAAAGAATTTCAATTCGAACAATAACAACAATGACGCCAAGGACAATGACAACACCATCGTATGGCGCGAACCGACACAAAGCAAGCCACAGGCAGGTGATGGGCCAAACGCCGGTAGGCCGCTTACTGATCTGATTGTGTGGAATGCAGCAATCACCAAAGACGTCGCACCTCATCAAAAGGTAAGATGGAGAAGATCCCTTTCCTTGTCACCTTCTGCAACAGTGAAACCGGATTTGTTACTTTATTGCTCACACCTAAGAACAACATTACTTTTTTGTTTTTAAGAAACATTTGCAGACAGCGCCGTTGCACTACATTTTTGAATAGTATTTATGGCTTGAACATTCAGGATGATAAAACAGTCGATGAACAAGACCAAGCGACGGACAAAAGCTCTTTGCAAAACTACCCTCGTCGTCACTGCTGCATCAGCAACAAGGATCACGACAACAGCCTGGAGGATCATGTATGCCGGTCCTTGACAGCAGCGCCACCGGAATATCCAGGTGTTTTTGTTATTACCCCTTTCTTCACGCAAAAAATAACCGCATTATTCCACAACGCATCCTATTGTGTCACTTATTTTCTTAGTCCTATGCCTTTCTTTCATGGTTTCTGACAAACAGTAACACTAGTGAATTCCTCTTCGCCTTCACCCCAAATTAAAGTAAATCGCTAAACTCGAAGGAAAAGAAACTCGACAATAAAGTTGTAGACACAAAGCAGCATCCACAAAACGTTTCCAATCCAATCAAAAGATTAGAAATTTCATGGTTTGCTTTTTATATTTTTGTGACTTCCCATTAAACAAACTCTTCACATCCAGGTTACTATAGTGATTAACTCGACTTTACGACCACGGTTTTCAGTTCTGACACTTTCAATATTTGAAGGTGTTTTTCATTGAAGCAGAAATTTTTGCGAACAACGTCTAGAAAAAAATATTGAATATTGTGTTAATTTTGAGCAAAATTGTCACCTAATTATCAATCGTATTGGACAAATTTTTGTTTTGTAATCGGCATGTAATAAGTTTTGTTGTAATTTAGAGATAGATTATTATGTTTCACTGTCTTCTGCAAATAAATTTGATTTGAATTTTGAGACGTGTGTAATATCATTCACACTCAGTAAAAAAGCCAAAGGACCTAGACCAGTGTTACTGATTTTTCTGATTTGCTGCTAAATCTAGCAAGTTTTTCTCACTGTCAGCTGTAAAATTTTCAATCTAGCAGTTTGCTGATTTTCGAGAAGGATTTAAAAAACTGTTTGACAGGTTTAGCAGAAAACCAATTCCTGGCCAAATATTTGTTCCAACAATTTTTAGAGATGAAAACTGTTACACCTTTATAAAAAAATTCATTACCTTGTTTTCGACGCTTTATATTGGGCAACACAAGGACCACCACGCGCAACTAGCTGCCTTTAATCATTTGGATGAATGAACAAACCATTGCTATTGCCATTGGAGTTTCTATTATGACGCAGCAAAGCTGCTTCAAGATAATTGCATCATAATAGCAAGTAACTAGTTGGCTTGGTGAAGCCTAAAATGATTTGCTTCTGTGCTTTATGAGCGCATAGGGCTTAAAATACTACATTGGCAGAATATATTTTTATCCCACGACACATATGAGTTTTTTAGGTGGTTCAGTTACGCCAGAAAGTCGTAGGCCTAATGTCTGGTCCATTGATAGTGAGTGCAAGACCAAAAATTGGTACATAACTTCACAAGTTTATTTTAAACACCTCAAAAAAAGCAGTTTTTTTTGCAGAATTTCACTATTTTTAGCAGATCTTAGTTGAAAATTTGTGACATGGTTTTTAGCAGGTTCTAGCAGTTTTCGTGACACCATTTAGCAGGTTTAGGTGACAAGCATCTGTCAACACTGCCCTAGAGTTGAACCTTGTGGCACACCGCATGTCATACTGGCTTTTTATGATTGTATACCCTCAGTATTTTCAAAACGTGTTCGATTAGCTAAGTAGTTTTCATGTAATTTCCATGGCAATCCTCTAATACCGTATTGTTTTTCTAACTTCTCTAAAAGTTTTTGGTGGTCCACAGTGTCAAATGATTTGTAGAGATCTAAAAGTATTGAACAAGTTACTAATTCCTGATCTGAATTATGGATGTCCTTTCTCAACATCCATACGGCTTTTTGATAATATTGTTTTGCCTCGATATGAGAATACAATCTAGGATAAAGAAGTTTTTCAAGCACTTTATTGATAGCCGGTAGTATGGATATCGGACAATAATTTGAGGTTTTAATCTAATTGTTAAAGTTTTAGTCAATTTGTCAAACATGGTAAGAGCATGATCGCAACAGTTCCGAAACCTTTTAACCTAACAGCACCTTGAACTTAAACATCCTCAGGAACAATCAAGGAGAACGAGCACCCCGTGTCTCCTTTCAAGATATCTCCAGATGCCAACGCTGATGACAGAAAAGGGCCTCCTAACCATACAGATATGGTTGCAGCACAGCCTGTCATGTCGAATACAAAGCATACAATGAACGAAATAAAGATTCGCAACCGAAATAACCCTGCTTTTGAAAATCACTTTCGCTGGTACTTCGCCAGCGTTTTTTTGCGTTTGGCGATGGAGGTCGGTTTCGTTGTTTTGCAAGTTGTGCTTTTCGGACTGACGGTTCCTGAGTTCTACAAATGCCAACGCTGGCCTTGCCCGAACGTGGTCGATTGCTTTATTTCACGTCCGAAAGAAAAAACATACTTTCTGTGGTTCATGTTGCTTTATAGTTGTCTGTGTGTGGTCTTGAACCTGTCGGAAGTTTTGTATCTGATCTACAGTTACATAATAAAGCTTTCTAAAGATCGCGAAGAAAAAAAACTAACAGTGAATTCGGAAAAACAGCCGAAGACTCAATTCTGGCGAAGAGACCACTCCGGTAATCTAGTTCCTTGTTATAATCTTCATCAGCACCCAGGGGGCCTTCATCCGGAAGAAATCGACATGGACGACCGCTTAGGAGGGTTACATAGCGGAATCTCAGTTCCAAGTCGTTTCGGCCTTGCGACTAAGGTCTGGAGCCGAGGCTCTCGACCAGGGCGGAGCGAAAACTCAACTCAAGCAGAACGGCTGGGTAGCGGTAGAGAG
>JGI24022J15233_10001402_pt1 | contig 19982 bp, 12 predicted proteins | sample Ectturendosymbi2_FD_15233 | JGI IMG/M metagenome (IMG submission 15233) | reverse complement strand
TCATTTTTGCTACAGATTAGCTTGAATAGGCTAATCTGTTCCACGGCAGTGGTTTTAGCATCAGACAAGTACAGAAAAGGTTGCACAAGACTTAGTACAAATCACCCAACCTCTTTTCCGCTCGAATCCCTTATTATCGGATTCCCAACCTACCTCTGCTAGTTGGATTCGCTGAATCGCATGTGGTTGAAAACATGCGTGCTCAAGCAGCTCGGTGAGACACTCACGGTCGTGCTTGAGTGACTTATGGGATTCCCAATCCAACGCGAACACGATAACAGTGCAGTGTAAAGAGGGTAATTGCTTACTTTACCAGCGTTTTTGGCGAAAAGGATTGTCACAGCCTGACTTAATTAAAAAACCTTACAGTATGTCAGATACAAAATCCCCGGAGATCTTGGCCATTGCTTGCCTTCTTCTGCGAATGCCCGTGCATGTTAACAAAAAGCAACGACCTTGTTATTGTATTCAAATATCAATTATAAAAACGTTAAAACCGCTTTTGCGAGCAAAGCTGCATTGGTGATAAGCAAAAAGACGCCATAGACGTTTTGAGGCGAAAAGTTGTTATTTCCCATCTTGTAGATTGCGAAACAGCACTGAAGCAATATATCACAAACTACTCTTTCGCAAATGCCAGTTTCAGTTTTACTGACGTGACCAAACGTGTTTTAAGATAGTGTAACGTTTGCGTGCATTTTTAGTTACTTGCAAATATTGGGAGTAACTTCTACAGTTTTGGTGTTCTAACATTTATGCTACATAGGAGTTTTTCGCCAGTGAAAACAAGCTTCACTGCAATTTTTCGAATCTAACTTGGCAAAGACTTAGTATTCCAAATTTGGCACTGCCCTGGAACAGTCCGATATTTTATGTTTTCTTGAAAAGCACATCAAGAAAATGTGAGCCTCGAAAGTGTTTTAAAAAACTAGGCCTCTTGCTATCTTGAGAAATGTATTCGTATGCAAATCCATAATTTGAGTGTGTGCATCATACGCAACCATGCTTTTGTTTATATGTGTTTGCTCAGTATCTTTTCCAGAAGTGGTTCTGTAGTTGTAGAGACTGTATGTCGGAATCGTAATCGAAATTTCAATTGCTTTCTTTCTTCACTGTTTCTTGCGTCTGATACGCCTACTATGCGTTTCTTGTGTTTCAAGGTGAAAGTTCGGTTGCTATCGACAACTTGCAACCACAGATGTGGTGTGTGACCACTTGAATCCAACCACAAATGAACCAGTTAATGCAAACAATTGCATTTGTTTTTATTGCAGGTTTTAATGGGCTGGTAGAATACGGCATCATTTCTGGCAACGCTCGAGGTCATTTCATGATCAGACCAGATTCCGGAGTCATCACAGTCAGAAAAAGCTTGGTCAATACGTCCCATGCTATTCACGAACTCAGTGTTGTTGCCTACGACCTGGCACCACCTTCCGATCGGCTGTGGACATACACCAACATAAGCATCATACTTAGCGACGTTAATGACGTATCGTTTGAGCTTGTGATGCCCTCATACTGGTAAGTTCTAAGTCTCTTTTCATCTTTTTACATCAAACGATTAGCAAGATTTTTCCATGCTAGGTGTGTGCATGTTTTTGATCGCTGGAGGAGTCTAGTTTATCCGCAACGCTTTTACGAAATTGCTGGTGGAATCGGATATTTTTTTGGCTGCTATATTGTCGACGCGCAAGTACCCTCCTGGAACCCAAGGTTCTGCCACAGAGCCTTCATACTTTTCATATGTGGTTTAGGTACGTCAATGAGAACGCAGAGTCTGGAACACAAGTTCTTCGTGTCGGAATTCCTGACCATGACGGTATGAGCCAAGGGTGGATGATATTCACCTGCTGTTTTATAAACCTTGTGTTCAGCGCACGATTGGTCTTGTTATATCTCAAAGTTAGGGGAACTCAATAGCTGAAATTACCAAGCAAGAATATTTATTATTCACAACTTTTGTTAGGGCAATGTTCCTGTGAGACATGATGTTTGCGAAGAGTGAAAGCGTTCCCGTTTTGTGGTTAAACCAGTTTTTTTTTCTGTATAATCAACCGGATTGTTCAAATTATATGTGAACAGCGCTGAAATAACGAAATGGTGGTACGAAGCAAGAATCAGCGCGTAGTTTTGCTGATCAACAGAGAGTTGGTCATTTCTACAGAGAAATAGCCATTTGTACAGAGGAATAACCATTTCCATTACCCAAAAAAGGAATATCCATTACCATTTTTGTTCATTTTAGTTTTCGACTGCATCGTCGCCTGCCAACGTCTTAATTCGACATAACTGATTACAACCAGTTGAATGGGTAGTCGAGTACTGACGTCCAAACCTGACAACAGTTGTCTTAAAATGTAAAACATTAAAAGATTCCGAAAAAAAACATAAGAAAAACTGACGGTGCAGAAACAGATAGCACCTACATTTTACCATGCAGTTCTTTGCTTTAGCAAGCGTTTTATGCCGGGCAGGTGAAGTGCGCTACAAGATGATTTCTCAGTTCCCAAATATATCAACGTTTCAAATCGACAGCAGCACTGGATGGATATCAGTCGGCAACAGAGTGTCGTCGCGCTCACTGCATGATCGATATAATGTAACTATCGGAGCCATTCATTTAAGTGAGTTTTTTTAATGTGAAGGTAGCCTTCCAGAATGTCACTCGAATTTCTCGTAGCAACATTAACAGAGACATTGACTGCAAACTGTACAAAGCAGCGGTGAAATAAATCTACAGTTCGCGTAGATACGGCGCTTCTTCAATCACTCTAAGATAAATATGACAATCACAATAACCAGAACTTATTTCGTATACGCAGCAAATGCTTTGTCCTACGAGCAAGATGTGCAGCTGCTTGTTGCTGACACCAATGATCATCCTCCCGTTTTCGACACCTCTTCTGGATACGAGGCCGCTGTCTCAGAGAATGCTCTTCTTGGTACCTCTGTAGCTTTCATGACAGCGTCAGACGAAGACGTTGGCTGGAACGGCCGTGTGACTTACCGAGTTTTGTCGCCCCAGTTTTCACATTTTCGGATCGATTCAGTGACAGGTGTGCTGTGAATCTGAGTAACTTTACAAAAGGGATCTACTGGTTTGCATGTTCAATCTAAAGTGAAATATTTATAGCGAAAGAAGTTACTGTGCATACATGAGCTCATGGATGTTTCCAGAGAAACAATTTGAAGGCCTATAAGATCCTGTTTGGCACTTTTTTCTGCCACTAAACGAAGTGTTTGAAAAAGCTGTAAGATAACGGGAAACACGTGAGTAGACAACAAAGAGAATTATAAGTCCTTTTCAGTTGTATGAAACGGATTAATTTACGAAATGCCAGCAATTATTTTATTTATTTTTATTTACGTGTTTGTCTCAGATAAAACGCCCATATCACAACAGTCAAAAAGAACACAGAAGTACATAAATGCTTATACACAACACTTCACTGGGTGGGAGTTAGTTGGTGCGCTCAGCCAATACAGAAGAGACATGAACACTGAAACAAAGTACCAGCAACTACTGCATTCCGTGATCGAGATATAGAGAAGCGTTGCAGAATGGGAGAAAAATGGATATTTGTGAAAAGCATCAAACAACGAAAGTGTGTGGATAAAAAAGTTGGCTGAAGATGCGCGTCGTTTAACAAAAGCATACAAATTTTTCTAATGTAGGCATGAAATGTCCTGACGACGTACAGGTAACTTGATGGGGGGCAACACCTACGTTCCTTGAGATGTGATGCAATATTCGATCGGCTTTGTTGTGTCTACTCGGAGGCGCATAATACCAGATTGTGTGTACTTGCATCACATATGGCAGGTGTACCTTGGCACGAAACAGAGTGTTTTTAAAACTGCAGCAGGAAGGCTGAGCAAAGGAGCCTCTGAGTTTGTTTCGTGCATAAAAAGTGATTTCACTTGCCTCGGTCTGTCATCGCCATCCCTCAGTGAGGCATGAAGTATTACACGGAGACATTTGGCATGGTTGGTAAACTTACACGTGCGCCATTCAGGGAAACAATTGGTGTGGCAGACAGTCAAAACTTTTAGGAGGAAAAACTACGCCGGTTGTTTTTTTGCAGGCAAAAGTAGTTTAGTGATCAGCGGTATAATCGCAGCAAAATATTCAGAAAGCGTTGAAGACCACTGAGGCTGTAATGACCAAACATACATGAATCATCAGCAAACAATAGGCAATTCACTTGCATATTTCCCACAATGGGTCCTTCTCTGGCTGTGCCCAGCTATACTGAAAGCACGTCAAGGTAAACAGCGAATAGATATGGACTCAAAGCTCTCCCCTGTCTTACCGTGTTGGTTACGGTGAAGGCGTTGTGAGAAACGGTGAAGGCGTTGTGTTGGAAATTTCGCTTTGTGTTTTGCAGGAGAGGTGTATTTAAGCGAAAGACTTGACTACGAAAACGTCAAGAAGGAAAGGCTCCTCATTGAAGCACGCGATCAGGGAGCTCCATCGAAATCTACCAACACCACACTCACTATAAATGTAGTCAACGTGAACGATCGTAGACCCGTCCTTTCTCCAAACTCTGTCGTTTTGCACGTTAAAGAAAGCATCACTACCACCAAGCATCTCGTTAAGGTAAAATCTATGCTACTGACACAGTCTGTGCCAAAAGTCGAGGTACATTTACGAAATATTTTTTAACCGTTTGTCGACAGTTTAACATTTTAACTTGTTTCATTTTTTATTGGCAGTTTGGGACTCTCGACGAAGACAGCCCGGTGGTGGACTTCAGGAGTGCGATGGTGAAAAGTGTGGAAAAAGACGGTGTTGAGCTTAGTGTCATTGGAGTGGAAACTCTCTTCGCCTTGTCCCCACTTGGTGATTTGCGCATCAACCCGATGGTTGACCGAGAAACTGCCAGTCGATATTCGGTTGTTGTCACAGCAGTTGATCGTGGTGAGAAATCAGCCGCATGGACATCAACGAAAGCATTGACTGTTTTTCAGTTTCATTCCTTCGATAAACAATCTACCGTATGTCATGTGTGTTTTCTACCCATAACGCTCTCTTTGTATCAGCTTGGCATTTCTGGCTGTGGACCCCCCTTTAAATAACTTCTCGAAAGGTGAATTACAGTTGATCATTATTCACCAATGCGGGCTGCACTACAACTTTTTAAAGTATAGCGGTTTAAAAAGCGCGCACTTAAAAAACATATTGGAAGTGCAAACAGGTCACGGGAAAAATTGGAATATCATCCCGTATGTATTGCTGAATATTTTCAACAGCAGTTGCAATCAGCTTTTATCATTTGCTCATATACCGTCCATGCAACTTCGGTAATGAAAAATAAATCGATTACTTTAGTTTTTTCTTTAATGAAATATGCAGAAATTTGCAAAATACGATTTGACGCTATGTTCAGGTTCACCTGCTTTGACTGGTTCAGCATCAGTGCTTGTTGTTATTGACGACCACAATGAGTACGCACCAAAGTTTCGTCCGGCTGTCTATCGAACCGCGATTGCAGAAGACGCTGCCCTTGGCACGGAAGTTGTTACAGTGACTGCTTTTGATGAAGACGCTGGAGAGTTTGGTGTAGTGAGGTTAGTTCTTCGCTGCGTGTTACTAGACTTAACAAAAAGTTTCAAGAACACCCGCGCATGATGTTTAAAGTAAAGGAAGATTTGCTCGCTTCATACGTAGGTATTTGTTCTCTCATAAAACACGACGCCTCTCTTTTTCAAATGTAGATTGTGTCACTGTTCGGTGGCACTGGTACTGTGGTGAAACACGCTTCTCTTTAGACTAGGTTCGACTCATACTGGTGGCATGAGAAAACGCCGTTTTCTGCCTTTCCACCCTGGTGCTTGGCATTGATGATTTGGTGTGAAGGAAAACTGCACGCGTTGTTTTGCTGATGACTCGTTACCGCTGCCAGCAGTTGCATGCTGGCCGCTGCACAGAGACTGGCGGCGGTGAGCGCCACAGACCACACATTGTGACGAGCTACCTTCTTATGTTTATTTCTTTTTGTGCATCATGCCTGATACCGACACAAACGTATTCTGAATTTTGGAGGATAACCCCCTGCAGCGAATTGTTATCCGTGGAAGTTTTCAGAATGCATAACGGAAGCAGGCGCGTAGCCAGAAATTTTGACTTGATGGGGGGCAAACAGTATGGGGGGGGGCAAACAGTAACCAAGTCTCAACATTTACGTATATACTGTAATGCCCCTTGTTTTTAAACCATCATTTATAAAATTGCCTTTTCTGGAACTTCTTTTTCTCAATAATTCTGTTCAGATTTAAGTCGGCAAATAGAAAGTCTGCTTTCACCAAATTAACAAGTTTTAAAAGTTTGTTTTCAGTAAATTTCCAAGTTTCTACTTTGAATGAAAGCCACCGTTTGCTCGTAAAACTTTTTTGTGAAAGTACTTGTGAAAATCTTGATGCTATAAGTGCAAGATCTGCAGCATACTTTTTCCAGCCAATATTGCAGTTGAGCAAGAAGTTATCGTGGCCGTCATGGTGATTGCGCTTTTTATATTTACACGCTTTCGGTGCACACCAACAAACGTTCAATCGAAGCCGAGTAGCGACTTTGCTCTAAGACAGGGGTCTCCAAACATCTTTGTTCGAGGCCCACATAAGCTCTTGCAGAATAGTTTGAGGACCGGACACCTTATGTATTTTTCTAGATATGTTGCAACGTACCAAATCAGCAAAGTTTTCGTAAATATATTATTTTTTCATTATTCACAAAATGTCTGTGCGGCTGGATGGAATAGCTTCGCGGGCCGGATTAAATGACCTCGCGGGCCGGATTTGGCCCGCGGTCCGTAGTTTGGAGACTCTGCTGTAAGACACCGACTCCCGAAGTAGGTCTACAAAACTTGCGCGCATGTAGACAAAGACGTGGATCTTGTCCAATTCTTGAGCGACTGGTTGACGTATGCAACTGATAATATAAACGCTAAAGTTCCTCAACAGCTTTGAAATGTGCTTGGATTTTGTCATTTCAAACGATATGAAATGCGATTACGGCAACGTTTTTGTACTCTGCTTGCACTAAGCCTGCTTCAATAAACGATTAGGTATTTACCTATCCGGCTTTTCAGAGTTAACAATAAAATTGACAAATATTATAAAGACAATTTTTTAATTATGGAAAGTTATACAAGACCCCTAAACAAAACTGCATATGTTTGACCCACTCAATCTACACAAAGCGTGAAAAAGGTTGAGTTTTTGCGAAAACTAAGCCACAATCGATTGTTACCACGGCTCTGCAAAAATAGGCCTTGTCACCGTAGCTTCACACAGCGGTTGGTTAGTTGATCTAGCCCAGTGGTTCCCAAATTGTGGATCAAGACCCAAAGGATGAAGGGTAAAAAAATGTGTCGCGCAGAGGCGATCCAAACCGGAGTTGTAGATTTTGAACGTTACTACTGCTTGTCTGTCTGCAGCGTAGATTCTTGAAAAAGTGTAGGTTTCTAACATTAAAAACGAACTTAGCAACTTGCTACCAAAAATCACTATTTTCGTCATACGTTATTTGAGACGTGGGTCACCTGGTGTTCACCAAACTCAGATTTGTGTCTTGCTCAAAAAAGTTTGGAAATTAAGAAGTTAAAGTCTTTCTTTAAATCCATTGTGTTTAAATAACAAAATCAAATCGGCTGGGAAAAAATGTATTTTAGTTTCATTTTAGTCACATGCGATTTATCGAGAAAACAGATTGCAAGCTATCTGTAAGTAAATGGCGGTGTCAATGGCCTCAACACTTGCAGCATAAACAGCATCTTTCTACTTTTGTTATATTTTTCTGCTGATCTTCGCGTTGTGGTTGAATTATTTCAAGTCTACTGCAGGATAGGGTGGCAATTAACATCAGATGAAAGTTGAAAAACTCTCAGGCTATGTACAGGTCGGTCTCCGATTACTTGACGAAACTGTTTTTTTCACTTGCCGGGAAGGTAAAAGGAGATCATAGAAGAAACCGTCAAGGCTCCACATATTTGTGATTGAACCGTTGCAGTAGGTCTACAGTGTAGACATGTAGACTGCACATGCCATTACAATTAAATATCTAGAATAAATGCTATTGTTGGCAAACAGTGTCTATGGCTTACTTGCCTAATAAAAAAGACAAACTGAATTGCTTCTTAGCCAAGGCTTGAGCTTCAAGGCATACAAAATATATATCATCGCTATTCACGCATTTAGTTGCAAAGCTGTACAAAAACAAAAATCGACGATGTTCTTTTAAAGCAACGGCTGATGCTTTAGTCAAGGGCAAAATATACAATAGTTGTAGTATGCCAGAGTTATCAGACAGGAATTTTTGCGATGGCCTTGAAATGAAGTTTACGTTTAGTTTGGATACAGCAAGCTGGTGCGCCAGAAACAACTGCGAAAAGCGTTGCTCCTTGTTTTACTTTCAGTTAGTGATTACAAGCGCGTATACATGGGTTTCGGAAGGGGGAACTTTGAAATTTGACATTTTCCTATCAAGCTTTTTTTTGTAAAAAAGGTTGTTTTCTCAGTTTCGAGTAGTTGAAACGAAATTTCCCACTTTTGGCCCCCCTGCAAAATTTTTTTCGGCTACCTCTGGAAAACACACTATTGGTTCTTCCCTGAATAAAATCATTCAATTTCAGACGCCCATGCGCGTATATACAAGTTTGTATTTCGTTATCACGAACTTCCACACGGAAGCTTAGGTAAAGGTCAGCCCTGGCATGAATTCTACAGCATTTACACTATACACAATGTTTGATTAATCATGGGCAATTGGAAAAACATACTGCTTTGATCACGTTCGACTAAAAGTTGAAGTAGAATAGGTTTTTTAAAGCAGTTTCGTTGATTTGCACTGACGCATTTCTTTGGCTTACACATCTAAAGCTTGATTAACCTAAAAATTGTTAATGCTACTTTCCCAATTGGTGGGGTCAATTGCCCCCATTGCCCTCCTTGGCTACGCGCCTGCGCGGAAGATTGCAAATATGCATGTATAATGGGCTACTGTATACTCAAAGCAAAAAGTAATTTCGCCTGTGATGCCTACTCAGGTATTCAATTGCTTCCAATGGATTGACACTTCCGTTTGTTATCGATCCCACCACTGGTATCATATCAACGTCGCGGTCACTGGATCGTGAAGTAGAAGACAAATACACGTTCACAGTGTATGCGTTTGACAGCGCAGGTATATAGTTTGCGTTTGAATAAAAACTGGTTTTGAAATAAAGCTTAGCGAGTTGCAAATAAATTACAAAAACCAAAGAGATTGAAACGATTTAAATGCATTTCTATTCTAAACTTGTTTAGTTTAATTTACAATCTTACTGCTTCTAACTTTCAGGTGGGGAAGCTCGGTCGGCTATGAGCACAGTTATAGTATACGTCACAGACATCAACGACAATAAGCCCATTTTCAGCAGCGACTCGTATGTTATGAACATGATGTCCTCAGGTAAACCAGCGCTCTGTGCTTGTCATGCTGTGAGATTTTCAAGAGTGAAAGTCGAACAGCGCGGCCGCATTAAGACGGAAACACCAACCTGTGGTTAGCTCGTCTCCGCTTAAGTCGTGTTCTGTATGTATCGCATGCGCTGCTCTTCTATTGTTTGGCAGTAAATCTGCGCTATCCTTCCTAACCGTCGCTTGCACTCAACCGTGGTATCGATTCTCAGGTGGAGATTGCGGAGTGGTCACCGCTACAGACATTGACTCGGGTCATAACGGTCAAGTAACCTTCGAACTTCACCCAGAAAGTGCAAGTTTGCCTTTTACCGTCTCTCGCAATACCGGTCTCGTTTCAAGCAGTGGGCCGCTATCGTCAAGCTTCTACAAAATAAAGGTATTAGCCTACTACGCCGTTGTATTTGACTTCATGGTTGTTACTGCTTTTCCGCTTTTCGATTCAATTCATCGTCATATTCTGGCGTTGCGTGATGCTGGCAATACATATCACGATCGTGTATTTTGCCCGAGTGAACTTTTGGATACCGTAAAGCTCAGAGGCCTATAGTTTGATGTGGCGACGACGCAGTGCTTCGTTTCTAATAAAGACTGCACCAAAACTGCCTTGCTAATTCTCACCATTTTTGCAAAAGCTTTTAGCTCGCGATGGTGGGAACCCATCAATGGCCAGTGCAGTTGAAGTAGACATTTTCGTTTACGACGGGCCCTTTCCAACTTTCGCAAACGCACCTTCCGCTCCTGTGTCAGTTCAAGAAAACGATTTCCCGTCTTCGGCGCCATTGCATCGATTTGAAGCAAGCACAAGTAGACTGGGCGCTGGAACTATGAAATACTTCATAGCTGGTGAGTACTACTGTTCTTCACAATGTTCTAGTGCTTGGGATGAATAACATACCAAAAAGTTGAAAGCATTGTTTTGCTTAGCAGTCGTTTCAAGTCGGCCACTGGGACGTAGTGGAGTAATTGTTTCAGACACTGACAGCGTAACAACACTTTTCGCCTGCACTATCACTAAGCAACAGAGCAATTTAGGTGATAACACGATCTCATCTGAAAAAAGTTGAACAAAATCTAATATCTCTCTCTGCTGCATCATTTTTTGGAAAATAATACAATTTGTCGCTTGTTTAGGTGGGAATGTTGAAAGCAGCTTTTCAGTCAATGTCAGTTCGGGAGAGTTAATGCAATTAAAGCCACTGAAGCGAGAAAAAAATCCCACTGTCATAGTGTGGGTGGAAGCAAGAGACAGTGGAACTCCAGTTTTTTCAAATATTTCATCATTAAAAGTTACAGTAAGTACCATGAAGGTGGTTGATTATAACTCTGTTTTCATTTTAGTCCTTGAAAGCAATTAGCCTACCGTGGTGTTGCAGTAAATGCGCATACTAGACTTCTTAGTTGCCTTCAAAGCTGGCCGAACTATGGCTTTTCAAGGCAGAACGTGGTTTACCATATTTTGCCTCGTGAAAGTTATGTTAACCACACTGCTCTTTTAACTTAAGGTTAGGGATGTCAACGACAACGCTCCTGTATTCTCGTTGCCTTCTTATTCCACTGTGGTTGTCGAAGAATCCACCGTCAAGGACGATTCGATACTCACTGTGACAGCAACAGACTCAGATACTGGTAAGGAACTCTTACTATTCCTCCGATATGCGCTATGAATCGGGAGCTACGTGGTCTTGTGAGTGCTCACGACAAAACAGAATTATGAAGCGAATATGCGGTTGGTAGGATACCTGTATGAATGCTGGTCGACTTCCAGCTTTTTAATGCTTTATGAATGTTCTCAACTGCAGGATTGGGAGGACAGGTCGAATACAGCATTGACTCGGAAAACAGCGAAAATCCTGAGAAATTCAGCCTGGATTCCTCCACTGGCTGGCTTCGTAACATCGTCAAGTTGGACCGCGAACAACAAGATGTGTAAGCGAGTTTATTAATAACCCAAATATAGATGGGGATGATATGTCAACTGAACGTTTTGCCCTAGCTACATCAACGCAGCGTAAGGCTTAGAAGGCTGTATTAGAAACAACAACGAAAAAAGCAGTAGTTTGAATGAAACTACTGTTTGCTGGACGTTTCGAAAACAGTTGCTTTCATCAACATGCTCGTGCGTTAAATCCATATCGACCAGAATCTGCCCAGTCTTATTAACATACTTGATGCTCACAAAAAATTGCTAGACTCCCCGGCACATAAGCACATCACATAGCATCTCAAAATGTTGTTAACGATGATGAACTAGAAATTTTGGCTTTAGCTGGTGATATAAAACATTTACTTACTTTTGAGTGACAGTACTTTTGTGCAAGATCATAGGGCCCACGTTAGATATTGACGTGTTATCTACGCTTTTGTTATTCACCACACACCACTTGAGCTAGCGATTCTTCGTAGATTTTCTGACCATTGGTATATGCGTTTCTGTTTCTAATATCACAGCGACACCTGTCGATGAAATGCGCTGCGCCCTAAAACATTTTTTACAGCGCATTGCAGGATTTTTTAATAATGTTTAAAATCGGGCAAGCAAGGCGTCGTGTTTGTTCTGTTTCTCTCAAATTTTGAGAGCCGAAGTGTTCTGAAGCACTTACTATCGCTGAACGCTCGTCATGACTTGTTTTTCGAAACAAGCGGCGTGGTTGGATAAATTTAGCTTCTGACAGAAAATTGTTTACAGGTATTTCCTGACAGTGCTGGCCACGGACAGAGGCGCTAATCGTTTAACCAGCAGTGCGGTGGTGAAAGTTGTCGTCAGCGACGTTAATGACAACCCGCCAATTTTCACCCGACTTTTCAGTGCAGCGATTGACGAAAATGCACAAATAGGAGATTTTGTGATACAGGTATTTGTTTCATTGTTGAGCGCATCGGCTTTTGTTCTGCTGTTTTGTCATCGACAACACGAAGCGCTTTAATGTGCTTTGATTCGTTCCAATCCGGGAAAACGTCCCACCGTGTTTGTTTCGAACTTATTTTCTGTTTATCTGAAAAATGAACAATCCATCGTTACTCGTTTCTATTCTCTGAAAATTCTTAGCATACTCGAATGTGCTCTGACGAAAAGTCGCACGCAAAAATATGAAATCAGTTTCGACGAACGCTTTGGAAAGAAATGTATGCCAGTCAAAAATGCTTTTGAGCAGGTTTTAGCTTTTAAACTTTAATAAGAGAATGTTCGCCTGAGGCAATGACTACAACACATCTCTGAAAGGTGCTGCACTCTGAGCTAAGTTTAAACAATTATTATTTGGACAAAATGTAGCCGTAATCTGTGGTGTTGAGGATGAGTTTGCCGCTTCAGAATAGAAGATGTTTTAGCATGGTTTGAATTCATGTTTGATGCTGTTGCTCCAGATATCATCGAACGATCTTGACAGTAAAGAAAACCGGCAGGTCCGATACCGCTTCGCAGATTCTTCTGACGACACTTTCAGCATTGACCAACAAACAGGCGTGATTGCTCTCAACAAACCTTTAGATCGTGAAACGGTTGCTGTGTAAGCACAATTTTTATTATCAGAATTAGGGAGCATGAGAACACATTTTTCTCTGAGATCACAATGCAGTATATGGCTATATTTTTGCTGCAGTACGTCGCAAACAAAAGTACATGTTTTATTTTTCTATGATCACTTGAACCACTGGGTTAATTTACTCAGGTGCTTATTAAAGTTTTGCGAAATAGCAGGAATTGTTATGGAGGCTTTTTTCTGCATGCCGAGTTTCCCGCAATCGTTAAAAATAGACACGGCATCGAGAAGCTGTGCTGTAACCTCATAACTAAGTTTAAGGAGGCGTTTAAAGCGTATCTCGCGTTGTGTACATGCGTGTTAGTTGAAACTAGGTAAAACATTTTTGAATGTTTTTTAGGAAGGTTTATACTTTTGGTGTGCTTGTTTCAGGCATCAGTTAGAAGTTGAAGCTGCTGATTCTGCCTGGACCGCGCGTACTTCAGTTTCAGTTACAATCACAGATTCGAACGACAATCGGCCCAAGTGAGTGATAGATTTTATTGCGACTGCTAGTATGGATTTGAAACCGAAAATGAATAAAGTTGAAAATGCTTCCGTTGGTTTTGCTAACAAAAATAGAATGGCAATGTACAGTGGTGTGTTTAAGGGGAGGTGAGCGAGGCACTTGCCTCGGGCCCCCCTTTCTGGGGGCACCCCTTTTAGGTGTTACGCGCATAAATTTTCCTTATTTTTGATGAAAAATTTATTATTCACTCATATAATGTGCTACAAAGCAAATCATAAACAAGTAGGCCTACTCTGCTTTCAAAAGCCCCCCTTCAGAAACTGTAATGTACAGGTACTTTGCTTTCAAAGAGCCCCCCAAAAGCCACTGAAATGTGTAAGTACTCTGTTTTTAAACTTCATTGAAGGGGCCTCTAAAAGAACCTGCAGTGTGTAAGTACTCTACTTTCAAAGGGGCACCCAACAGCAACTGTAATCTGTAAGTAGCTTGCTTTCAAAGGGGCCCCTAACAGCAATCTAATGTATAAGTGCCTTACTTTCAAAGGGGCCCCAAACAGCAATCGTAATGTGTTAGTACTATGCTTTCAAAGGGGCCCCAAACAACAACTGTAATGTAAAATTCCTTGCTTTCCAAGAGGCTGCCGACAGCAACTGTAATGTTNAAGTACAGTACTATGCTTCAAAGGGGCCCCCAACAGCAACTTTAATGTGCAAGTACCTTGCTTTCAAAGGGGCCACCAACTACCATATGCAAGTACTATTCTTTGAAAGGGGCCCAAACAGCAACTTTAATGTGTCGGCTAAGTCCTACACTTTCAACGGGGCCCCACCACCATCTCCAATGTACAAATAAAGAAAAGCTTCAAAGCAGCTTCTATACCAAAAAAATGTTGGGTTAAAATTTCTTCCAAAAAGTTCTGAAAAGACCCTATCAAATAAGAGCAAATATGTTTACCAAATAATAACTTTTTATATCAAATGATAATTTTTACACCAAATGATGATCTCTAGAGATTGGAGTGTTTGGTTTATTGATTATTTTATGAAAAAGCCGCAGTTGAACAGAAAGTATCCAAGTAGAGCAGCAAAATGAAGAATAAAACTTTAAGCAAATTTAGTGTTTTAAATCTTCTTGGTTGTTTATGGTTTCATGCATTCCCATAAAGACGTTAATGTGAACATATTCAGTTTACCAACTACCAAGCATTTTATCAAAGGGAAAAGTGTGAAACTTTCAAAGGGGTAAACTTTGTAGTTTATTGATGGTGAATGCAGAGGAATGAGGCGTGGAAATAAAGAAGTGGAGGCGATGCCAACTTGCTAATGCCCAACTTTTGTGTGTTGCTAGCCTTGTCTTCCCACCTTTCAGTGTTTTCAAAGTTGCGTATCATGAACACCACTTTGCATTTTCTCCTTTTGCTATGTTAGTCATGTTGTAGTCTCAGGAACGTAGCCTATCCTTCAGTGGCCGTATCTTAGGCTTGATCAAAAGTGCTTATCACGGTTGGCTGAGTATGATGACGTCATCAGAGGCCCTTCCCTTTTTAGTCTTGCCTCGGGCCCCCCCAACCTTAAACCCACCACTGGCAATGTAGTTAACTTTGTAACGAAGTTATTTAGCGGAAAGCTGGGAATGAAATTCAATTGGTTAAAGTCGTTTATTCCGAGTTACTTATTTTATGTGTTGTTCTGTCATCATGTGTTGTTCCATCACTGATACTCCGCTGATCACTGCTCGGTGAAAATCGACGTTCATTTTCTGCATATTGTAATATTTATTGGAAGAAAAGACGTTTTGAATTTTATGTAGAGATTTATTCCTCTATGTCTTTAAAATTTTTTGTCTCTAAGTTGATTTTGAGAAACTTTTCAAACAAATGAATTTAATGACCTTGCAAAAGAAGTACTTTTTCGTTCTTTTTGGGCATCCATACAATTTTTTGCTGGAAACGTATTTCAATGTCAGGCTGTAGGTCTGCTAACTGTTTATATTGCAAATATTTTCACTGTTGGCGCCACTCCCGTTAACTTAATGGATTAAACTTTTTGCTGTGTCCTCAGGTTCGACCTCGACTTATACAGCATTTCTGTGCCTTCAGGCACCGCCACTAATTCCTACATACTTAAGCTGACGGCAGTTGATGAAGACGAAGGCAAGAACAGACAGGTAAAGGCAAATAATTTTGTTTAGTTTCAAAGTGGAGTTTGCTGGAATTTGAACACACCTGCTTCATTTCATCTGAAAAGTAAATGTAAGCAAAGCACCATCAGGGCTGACTCCCTCGCCGCTGTGCCCGTCTCTGATACTAGCTCATATTTGTAGATCTTCTACACTCTCATTACGAAGACAGAACATTTTCGTATTGATCGTACTTCTGGAGATGTGCTCTCGAATCGACAACTGTTCTGTTCTGAAGCTACAGGTAATTTTCTTTTGACAATTGCCAGAGTTGACATGCCAAATAAAGGCAAAATAACGCGTTCTCAGTATTTCATTGTGGTTCCAAACCTTTGATGTACATTGCGATGATTTTTTCCTGTTCACAAACATTCTAACAACTTTTGCGAGCATGCAAAAATTGTGAAAATGGAAGCTTTTGCGTATGCCGTAACTGGTCATTGGCTTTTTTCTCAGGCCCTTCATTCTTTTTCACGTGTCCGAGTTTTGCATCAGTTTCCCAAACAGAAATGTAGTTTATTTCTGATTTGTTTCAAACGTTATTCGCATAAAATTGTTTAATAGGCTATTCATTAAAATTAAGGGTTTGCATAGAACCTTAGATGGTGAAATTGATTTTATGTTTGTCCCTTTTTTCTTTAAAGNCTTTGTTTTATTTTGCAAAGGCGCTGATTATTTTTGGTACAGCTAAGGTTGACAACTGTCACATGTTGTAGGAACGTCGTACTCTTGTCCTCGTTCGCACAGACTGGTGGTGGCGGCGTCGGATTGCGGCACCCCACTCAGCCTAACCTCAACAGCTGAGGTAGCAATTTATGTGACACAAACCAACATCCATCAACCAGTTTTCAAACACGTGATGCAACCTACTGGCGTTCTTCTCTCCATGCCGGTCGGCTCTAAGGTATGCTTTCGTAAAAACCGTCGAAGTTACAGGTTTGCAACATAGCAATATTGGGATATCACGATCACACAAGCTCACTGCGTATGTAAAACCCGGCTTCTTTTCATTCAAAAACATATCACAGGGAGGAGCTTGAGGAAGAAAAAAGATTAAAAAAAATACATAAAAATGTCTTCAATAAGTGCTTTCAAAATTATTTCTACCTCCAAAAACAAAAAACGCCTTTGCACCGTCGTGGGCCTCCCACGCAAACTATTTCGGGCATATCTTCATACTACCTTTCGTTTCGAGCTAGTGTTGGAAGAATTTTCCGTAAGGTCTTTCGTAAAGTTCTTTTGAGTGACTTCACTTCTGTGTCAATAAACGTAAAACGTAGAGCAACGTGAAAATGACAGTAGAGAAAATTTGCGAAATGCGAAATGATGCGCCATCTCAGAAAATTCGGCAGAATTACTAATACGCAATGCGTCACAAACGTTGACGGTGTTTGCGAATTGGGTATATACTTAAATGTTCAGTTTTTTTTTGAAAAAATCCAAAAAAATCTATTTTGGACTAAATATAGAATTTTCTGCATTGAACTCAGGTTGCGACCGTCACCTCCACTGATCACGATTATCAGTCAAAGGTTACGTATGCTTTGCTGGAGGGCCAAGATTCAAAGTTGTTCACCATCAACGCAACCACTGGCAGCATCCAAACAGCGGGTTCTTTCGTGGGCAGGCCACTGTACCAACAGCTGTCGGTTACTGTCCGTGCATCTGACGATGGAGTTCCATCGCGTCACGCCGATCGTACTATGAATTTCCAAATAGTTCCGGAAAACCAACACAGGTATTGACTGGAGCTGGTTCATGCGAAGTGTATACGCCAATATAAGTTTCTTTGTATAAACGCAAAGCTTAACTTTTGATGTTAACTCGGTCGCAACGTTTTTTCTTTACCTTGACAACAGCCCTACATTCTCTCGAACATCGTATGAGGCTCTACCGGTGATCGAAGGGGCTGATATTGGAACATCAGTTTTCACAATGAATGCAAAAGACGCGGACAAAGGAGTCAACGCTATGGTAAACAACTTTTCTATAGTGGATTGGAAATTATTCAATTTGTAACCTAATGAACAATTTAAAGGCCCTTGGTTTCTTCCAGTAAAGAGACAGAAGGACTAACAAACTTCAAAGCAAATGGCGATACGCTGGGTGTGATCGGTTACACCAACATTTCAACGCCTAGCTAAGTACAAATAAAATAAAATAATGTAACCTACTGTACTTTTTTTGAAGGTTGTGTATAGTCTAAGCTCGAACGACATTGGCAAGCCATTTGCGATCAACTCAACCAGCGGTCTGGTTTTCACATCGCAAGAGATTGACTATGAGGTTGCATCATCTTACTCATTAACGGTGATCGGTAAGTTGCTGTAGCTATTCGCCAAAATCACTGAAATACTTTTTTATAGCTAAATTGCACGGACATCATATCTTACACCTTTACATTCTGTATTACCATGGTGGATTTCCTTTCAGAGTTTTGTTCTGAATAATACGTACATTGAAAGCGGTTTTAAGGCTATTGTAAGATGCTGTATTGCAATAAAAGTTGTGTATATCATGAAAAAAACACAACAAGCCTAAACTACGATAGTTGTTTCGCTTTTAATAACGCGTTATTTTTCTTTTCCAAGAAGAGGACCAGCTATAGCTGCAATGTGGGAGCCAAAAGACTGAAATAAATAAAAATGAAAAATTGACATATTTTCACAATGGCAGTTTCTTTTCAGTGCAATCTTTTAGCTTTCGTAAATGCAGCAAATCTTCAATCAAAATTGTTGTAAAGTTCTTTTGTTTCATTCGCATAGTGCACGTTTGCATGTAGGACCGGCTCCTTGCTCTTCTTGATATTTATTGTTTTTTCTGCTAAAAATAAATCGGCTGGAAACAGTTTGTTTTTTGTTTAAAATGCAATTGCTTTTATGAATTTTTGTCACATCCCTCTTTCACTTGAGGTTGTTATTTTGCGGACAGCAAACATACGCACGGCTATGACACATAATCTTCTTTAATGGTACTCATAAATAAAACTTGCAGCGACTGACAGAGCGGTTTCGCCGAGAAGTGCTGAAGTCACACTGTTTGTTCCAATACGGGATGTCAATGACAATGCACCGAAATTTAACTCTTCTTACTTCACTGCGTACATTCCGGAGAACCCACCTGCGCTAAGTGTTGTTGCTAGGTAAGGTTGACGATGAATTCGTTTCTTGATGTATATTAAAAAGAAACGGAGTTTTGTGGCGGTTTTTAAGACTACCTGCTATAGAATAAAGATTTCTATGCAAATGAGCAGCCGAATGGTTGCAAGTTGCGTAACTTCTTGCTGATCTTTTGGCAGAAATTAAGTTTTCGCGGCGTTTATTGACAGGTTGATCGCGGACGACTCAGATTCGGGTCAAAACGGCGTTGTAAGGTACAGTGTTTTGCCGCACGAGGAAATGTCAGCGAAGACCTTAACCGGAGATATCTACGTCACGCTCGGAACAGAGCTGGATTACGAATTGAGAACAACTTATCGTTTGATGGTTTGTGGACATATTCATCCTGCCAAATGTATCCTTGTTTTCCGCAGCTTCCGTGAACTGACTTAATGCGCTTTTCACATTCACAGGTGACCGCTGCCAACGAAGATGGGCAGTCCACAAGCACCAGCCTTGCTGTGCATGTCACAGGAGTCAACGAATATTCGCCGCGATTTTCTGACCTTACTTTAGACGTCATCGCTTCAGCCAGCACACAGCCGGGTAATCAGATCTTTTAGGCACACAACTTTAAGTAGCATGTTGGCTTTCATATTTGGATTGGAGAAGATGTTGCAGTACACGTACGGATGTAGTTTTAGTAGAAAACTGGATCTTACCACGTGAAACAATACTCTACTTAGGCAAACGTTCTGTGCGCAACGATGTCGAATGTGTAATTTGTTTTTGAGAAGATGACAGTAGTTCAGGTTGTCATTTATGGCACAACTTGCAAAATACCTCGCATAATGCGAATTGTAATTTGATTTATCACCGGTTAATTGTTTCATGCTGAAATAAAACGAACCATGCCACTCTTTTAAGGTGAAACGAACCATGTTTTTTCAGGTGAGACACTGACACGAATAAACGCGACGGATGACGATGCTGGGCCAGACGGAGACGTGTGGTATGACCTGGCAGGTTGGAGCGAAGGCAAAGGTTTTGTCTTGAACCGCAAAACCGGTGAGTTTTTGAGCTAATAAGTCGATTAATCGCATACACAGTGATATCGTTACTGTTCGTTCACTCAAAATTTTTGAACAACATCGGCCGAAGTCACAGACGTTTACAGGCGTACAAGACGAAGTCTATGGGGGTGGTGCTGTTTTGGCAATTCCGGTGTGCAAAAAACGATGAGTTTTGTGCTCT